>JAABUP010000270.1_pt1 | contig 116830 bp, 115 predicted proteins | sample 5559201 | NCBI WGS metagenome assembly JAABUP01 (sample SAMN10711887, study PRJNA513373) | rock metagenome | isolation source: Antarctica rocks | place: Antarctica
ACAATCCGTGGTTTGAGGACGTGGGCGACGCGGTGGGCGGGTTCCTGGTCGGTGTGGGGCACGGGGTCACGGGGTTGGTGACCGGGCTTGGTGGGCTCGTCGGTTTCCAGGGCTGGGACGTGATGGGCCGGTCGTGGAAGGGGCTGGGGGCACTCGCGATCGTTGCTGCGTCGCCGCAGGTGATGGTCAGCAATCAGGGGTTTCTGGGTTACGAGCCGGGTGAGATCCAGGGCACCGTGACCGGGATGGGCAAGGGCCTTATCGCCTACGACCAGTGGGCCTCGGATCCTGCGCAGGCGGCGGGGGAGTCGGTGTTCAACATCGCCACGTTCTTCATCCCCGTGGGTGGTGCCGCCGCGGGGACCGCGAAGGCCGCGTCGCTGGCGGGCAAGACCGCCCAGGTGGTGGGTGTGGCGGGCACGGCCGCGAAGGTCACCGACGTGGTGAAAGCCAGCCGGGTCGCCGACTCTCGACGTGCCCTACTACCCCACCGTTGCCCGGATCTCCCGGTGGATCCAGGCCCACCGGGCCCGGGTCGATACCCGGCCGTGGCAGCGCGCCGCGACCTGCTGGACCCAGGCGGTGCTGTTGCTGCGCTGGTTCACCGACGGTACCGACCTGCCCTCGCTGGCCCGCGATGCCCGGATCAGCCAGGCCACCGCCTACCGGTACCTGCACGAGGGGATCGACGGCCTCGCCGCGCAGGCACCCGACGTGCACGAGGTCCTCGACCGCGGCCGGGCGCTGGGCTGGGCGTGCGTGTGCGTGGAGGGCACGCTGATCCCCAGCACCCGCAGCTCCACCAGATCCCTGCCGGACACGACGTGTGGTACTCCGGCAAGCACCACCGCCACGGTGGAAACATCCAGGTCCTCACCGACCCCACCGGCTTCCCGGTGTGGACATCACCCGTCGAGCCCGGTTCGACCCACGACATCACCGCCGCCCACGCCCTGCCCGCCCCCTACCAGGCGGCGAGCCGGGGCCTGCCGACGCTGACCGACAAGGGCTACACAGGCGCCGGAATCGGCATTCACCCCCCGCTCAGGGGCACTGACCTGGCCCCCAGGCAACCGAACCCGCAACCAGCTGATCACCGCGCTACGCGCCCCCGCCGAACGCGCCAACGCCCTGCTCAAGAAATCCCGACCGCTGCAGCGCATCACCCTGTGCCCCCAACGAATCGGTCATATCACGGCCGCGGCGCTCGTCATCCTGACGATGCAACACGGCCACCGATGAGAACACCTCAATGAGTCAACGAGGTGCCGGTTTGCGTCGTAGTTACCTGTCGGTAACCTGGGTGCCAGCGCGGGGTCCGTGCGAACCTGGGACCATCCGATGAGCAGGTTTACCACCATTCGCAGGAGGTCGAGGAAGACCGATGAACATCGTCGTTCTGATCAAGCAGGTTCCGGACACCTGGTCCGAGCGCAAGCTCGCAGACTCCGACTTCACCCTGGACCGGGGGGCGGCCGACGCGGTGCTCGACGAGATCAACGAGCGCGCGGTCGAGGAGGCGCTGCAGATCAAGGAAGCCGGTGACGCCGAGGTCACCGTGGTGACCATGGGGCCTGAGCGGGCCACCGAGGCGATCCGCAAGGCGCTGAGCATGGGTGCGGACAAGGCGGTGCACCTGCAGGACGAGGCGCTGCACGGCTCGTGTGCGGTGCAGACCGCCAAGGCCCTCGCCAAGGTCATCGGCACGCTCGGTCCGGTGGATTTGATCATCGCGGGCAACGAGGCCACCGACGGCCGCGTCGGTGCACTGCCGGCGATGCTCGCCGAGGTGCTCGGCCTGCCGCAACTCACCCAGGTCCGCAAGCTCGTCGTCGACGGCGACACCGTCACCGGTGAACGCGAGACCGACGAGGGGCTGTTCGGCTTGCAGGCCAGCCTTCCCGCCGTCGTGAGCATCACCGAGAAGATCAACGAGCCGCGCTACCCGTCGTTCAAGGGGATCATGGCGGCGAAGAAGAAGCCGGTCACCACACTCAGCCTGGCCGACGCGGGGATCGACCCCGGTGAGGTGGGCCTGGCGAACGCGTTGAGCACGGTGTCGGCCGCGACGCCTAAACCGGCCCGCAGCGCAGGGGAGCGGGTCGCCGACGACGGTGACGGCGGCACCAAGATCGTGCAGTACCTCGTCGCCCAGAAGATCATCTGAGCCGGCCGACCCAGCAGAACAGGAGACACACGACATGACCGAGGTCCTTGTCCTCGTCGAGCACGCCGACGGCGCGCTGAAGAAGGTCACCGCCGAGCTCATCACCGCCGCCCGCGCCTTGGGGGAACCCAGCGCGGTGCTGGTCGGGGCACCCGGTTCGGCGGCCGCCCTGATCGACGGGCTCGCCTCCGCGGGCGCCGCCAAGATATACCTGGCCGAATCCTCCGATGCCGAGGATTTCCTGGTGACGCCGAAGGTCGACGTGCTCGCGGCCCTCGTCGCGCAGGCGTCCCCCGCCGCCGTGCTGACGGCCGCGTCCACCGAAGGCAAGGAAGTCGCCGGGCGGCTCGCGGTGCGGTTGGGCTCCGGTCTGCTCACCGACGTGGTTGACCTGGCCGGCGACGGTTCGGCAACGCACTCCGTGTTCGGCGGTGCCTATTCGGTGACCGCGTCGGTGAACAGCGCAACCCCAGTTATCACCGTGCGCCCGGGTGCGGTGGAGGCGGACCCGCAACCCGGTGCTGCGGCGCAAGAGACCGTGGCCGTGCCCGCGCAGGATCCGGCGAAGTCCACCAAGATCACCAGCCGGGACCCCATCGTCGGCGGTGACCGTCCGGAGCTCACCGAGGCGACTGTGGTGGTCTCCGGCGGCCGTGGTGTGGGGTCCGCGGACAACTTCGCCGTGGTGGAGAAGGTGGCCGACTCCCTGGGTGCGGCGGTCGGAGCCTCACGTGCGGCCGTGGACTCCGGGTACTACCCCGGTCAGTTCCAGGTGGGCCAGACCGGCAAAACCGTCTCCCCGCAGCTGTACCTGGCGCTCGGCATCTCCGGCGCCATCCAGCACCGTGCGGGCATGCAAACGTCCAAGACGATCGTCGCGGTGAACAAGGACGACGAGGCGCCCATCTTCGAGATCGCCGACTTCGGGGTGGTCGGGGACCTGTTCAAGGTCGCCCCGCAGGTGGCGGAGGAAGTCGCCAAGCGCAAGGGCTGAGCAGTCGGGCGTCGACTTCGGGGTGGGCGGCAGCGGTCGACGAAGATCAAATCGGTCAGCGACGATCACAGCGGTCCGCGACATCCACAGCCCACCTCTGCGGTTCACCCAGACTGCACGGACACTTCACCCTAGCGATGCCATCAGGGTGTGCTCGGTGGGTACACAACGCGCATGGGCCACTCGACAGTGCTCGTCACCCCACCCACCGTCCCCCCGCCAGCACAACAGACCGACAGCGTGGCGGGCGCTGTACATGCGTGGATGCCGCGCAGTCCGTGTGACGCCGGGTGCCTGCCACGCGACCCGCTGCAGGTAGGGGCCGCGCGGCGGGCGTGGCGCTGGGCGGCGCTGGTCGGGGTCGGACTGCTCGCGCTTGGCCTCGGCCTGGTGGCCATGGCATTGCCCGTGTTGCGTACCCGCGTGCACCGCGGGACCGCCCGATGGGCACTTCGCAGCTGCGGGGTGCGCCTTCGGGTGCGCGGTGGCAGCGAGTGGGCTGCGCCGGGTCACGCGGTGCTGGTGGTGGCCGAGCACGTGTCGTGGCTGGACGCGCTCGCCCTGCCCGCAGTGCAGCCGGTGAGCCTGGTGTCCCGCGCCGACGTGGCCAACTGGCCCCTGGTCGGTTTGGCGGCTCGACGAGCCCGGACGGTGTTCCTGCAGCGAGAGCGACTGCGTCAGTTGCCCGCGGCGGTGGCGGACGTCGCCGCGGCGTTAGGCTCCGGTCGCAGCATCGCGATGTTCGGTGAGGGCACCACTTGGTGCGGCACCGCCCATGGCGGCTTCCGACCGGCCATGTTCCAAGCGGCGATCGATGCGGGTGTGCCCACGAGACCGGTGTCCCTGCGCTACCGGATGCACGACGGATCGCACACCACCGCTACGGCTTTTGTTGGTGGCGAGTCGATCCTGTCCGCGCTCCGGCGAGTGTTGGGCCTGCGTGGGGTGATGCTGGAGCTCACCCTGCTGCCCGCCCAGGCCCCGGGCACCGACCGTCGGGAACTCGCCGCCCGGTGCACCGCCGCCGTCTCCGCGCTGCGCCAGGAGGCGTTGCCTCCGCTGCAGGTGTGCCCGCCGGATCACCGGCGTTAGCAGCGGTTCTGCCCAGGCTGTCGGCCGCACCGAGCCTGACGGTTCGGCGGTCAGAGTGGAGGCACTGGTGGCGTCGCGGGCACTGTTGGCGTGGCGGGTTTGCGAGCCGCGGACCAGGGTGTTGCTGCTGGCCACGTGATCACCCAGCAGCAGGAGACCCCTGGGCGCAACACCCTGACCCTCGGCTTGGCCGCATTATACCCAGAATGCGGTACCTACCCGCACACCACTAATTGTGTGACAATATGGGTGGGTGCTGATCCGGTTCACCCAGTCCGCCCGCAGGCACAAGATCGGCACCACCCGAGTACGCCACGTCCTTACCCACACCACCGTCGCATTCACGATCCCCGGCGGCGACGGCAAAGCCGAGCGCACCGTGTGGCTCGGTGCCGACCACGAAGGCCGCGTCCTGGAGGTAATGACCATCAACATCGACGACGGGCTCCTCGTCATCCACGCCATGGACATCCGCCCCAAATACCGCGACCGCTACCACCAGGCGACCAAGCCCGGAACAGGGAAGGTGACGCACCGATGACCGAGACCACCGTGGGACCCGACTACGACCCGGACCACGAAACCCTCACCGACACCGAGGGTCAGCCGATCACCCCCGACTACCTCCAACAGCTCAGCGAGGAAGCCGACACCGGCTACGACCTCACCCACGCCCGGCAACTCGACCCCGACGACCTCGCCGCCATGCGCACCCGCGGACGCCCCACCCCCCACACCACCGCCGGGCAGTCCCGCGCCGTCTCCGTCCGCATGAACCCCGAACTCCTCCACCAACTGCATACCGCCGCCGCCGCCCGCCACGTCCCCATCTCCACCCTCATCCGCGAAGCCACCGCCCAATGGCTCCACCACCACGCCAGCTGAGCCATGACGCGAGACAAGTGGTGCACGACGGTACGAACACGTCATTGCCGCCGTCGACTCACTCGAACAGCTCCGGAGGGCACCACCTGGTGCGGCACCGCCCATGGCGGCTTCCGACCGGCCATGTTCCAAGCGGCGATCGATGCGGGTGTACCCACGAGACCGGTGTCCCTGCGCTATCTGATGCACGACGGATCGCACACCACCGCTACGGCTTTCGTTGGTGGCGAGACGATCCTGTCCGCGCTCCGGCGAGTCCTGGGCCTGCGTGGGGTGGTGCTGGAGCTCACCCTGCTGCCCGCCCAGGCCCCGGGCACCGACCGCCGGGAACTCGCCGCCCGGTGCACCGCCGCCGTCTCCGCGCTGCGCCACCAGGCGTTGCCTCCGCTGCAGGTGTGCCCGCCGGATCACCGGCGTTAGCGGCGATGCTGCCCAGCCTGCCGACCGCGCCGAGCGTGCCGGGTTTCGGCGGTCACAGTAGGGGCACTGTTGGCGTCGCGGGTTTGCGAGCCGCGACGCGCTCCACCAGGCCGAGGGCGAACCGTTCCTGGCAGTGCACCGCCAGCCCCTGAGCCTGCAGTAGCGCGACGGGGCGCCGGCGAAAATGCTCCCCGCCGACGGGTACGGACACCACTTCGACCAGCCGCTGCGCCGCTCGGACCAGGGTGTTGCTGCTGGCCACGTGATCACCCAGCAGCAGTACACCCCCTGGGCGCAACACCCTGACCATCTCAGCGATCGCCTGTCGTGCGTCGGGGATCGCACACAGCCCGAACGTGCACACCACCGTGTCGAAACAACTGTCCGGGAAGGCTAGGCGCTCCGCATCGCCGGCCTGCAGCGTGATTTCCCGACCCATGGCCGCGCTACGGTCGCGGGCCAGGGTGAGCATGGTCTGGCTGAAGTCGATGCCGGTCAGTGCCACTGCGGGCGGGTAGTGCGCCAGGTTGAGCCCGGTGCCCACCGCCACCTCGAGCACCTGACCCTCGGCTTGGCCGCATACCCATGCCCGGGTGTCGCGGAAGAGGGCACGGTCGAGCATCTTCATCGGCCTGTCGTAGGTCGCCGCGCCGCGGTCCCAGTAGCGCCGCCAGCGGGCCCGCTTCGCGTCGCTGTCAGACGCCCTCATCTCGCCTACCTCCATCTAGCAGACTGAGGCAGCGCGCCGGGCCGACCCACACCATCATGACATCACGAAGTGGTGCGCGGCCTGATCTAGCGTTGCGTCATGACTGTCGACCAGCAACTCGTAGATGCAGCCGTGGACCTGGTGGAGGCCAGGTTACCCGGACAGAGTTGGGCTGGAGGTGCAGCGATGCGGCTCGGAGACGGCACTGTGATCACCAGCATTGCGCCCAAGGTGCGTAACCCGGCGGTGGAAACCTGCCACGAGACCGGCGCACTCTGCGAGGCATACAAGCTCGACAAGGACGTGGTCGCATCCGTCTGCGTCATCCGGTCGAGCACGCGGGGTGACTTCTGGATCCTCACCCCGTGCGGCGTGTGCCAGGAACGACTTTTCAGCTATGGCCCGGCAGTCGAGGTGGCCGTTCCGGTGCCCGGGGACCCCCGCAAGTGGCGCTCCCTGCGGCTCGACGAAGTACAGCCGCACTGGTGGTCAAACGTGTTCGCCGACGAGGACACCAACCGCACCTGAGCATCCCGCGGCAGGGGTCGAGGGGGCCGCAGCGAATGGGGTCAGCTGCCTGCAAGTGACGCCGTGCGGGCGTCGCTGGTGCCCGGGTCAGCTTCGCCGTCATGGGTGAGCAGGCCAACGGCGAGGCCGGCACCTAGAAGTAGCAGGGCTGCGTCGAATCGGCTGGTAGGACGTGCCGGCCCGTTCGTAGCCGTTGATCCACCGGCGTGCGGTGCCAGAGCGGAGACCACTCAGCCGATCGACCTCGCTGTAGAGGTACACCTGCCGATCAGCAGCGAGGCGGGGTCATACCGCCAGAATGGCACAGGGATCCGACGATCTGCCTTGTAGCGTCACTGGCAGGTTCGATCTGTCGGCGGCGTCACCGCGTCGTTGGCCTGCCCAACCACTCGCGAACGCCAGCAGAACTCAGGACTACCATTGGTACGCCATGACCACCCCCGCGAGCACCCCGCCGATACCGCCGGGTGGTCCTCGCGCGAACTCGGCGTCGGCCTACCTCGACCACGCGGCCACCACGCCGATGTTGCCGGCCGCGTTGTCGGCGATGACCGCCACCTTGGCCACTGTTGGTAACGCCTCCTCGCTGCACACCTCGGGCCGGGCCGCGCGTCGCCGGGTGGAGGAATCCCGGGAGAGCGTGGCCCGTGCGCTGGGGGCGCGCCCGTCGGAGGTGGTCTTCACCAGCGGCGGCACGGAGAGTGACAACCTTGCGGTCAAGGGCATCTACTGGGCCCGTCGGGCGGCCGATCCGCAGCGCCGGCGCGTGCTGGCCAGCTCGGTAGAGCATCACGCCGTGCTGGACCCGGTGCAGTGGCTGGTCGAGCACGAGGGGGCGGAGGTCACCTGGTTGCCGGTGGACGGTCTCGGCCGGGTGCACCCGGACGTGCTGCGCGCGGAGTTGCAGCGACGCGGCGCGGAGACCGCGCTGGTCACCGTGATGTGGGCGAACAACGAGGTGGGCACAGTCAACCCCGTCGCCGAGCTGGCCGGGGTCAGCCACGAGTTCGGCGTCCCCTTCCACACCGACGCGGTGCAGGCGGTGGGGCAGCTGGCGGTCGACTTCGCTGCCAGCGGCGTCGACGCCCTCAGCATGGCGGGGCATAAGTTCGGCGGACCCTTCGGTGCCGGCGCGCTGCTGCTCGGCCGCGACGTACCGTGCGTGCCGTTGCTGCACGGCGGCGGCCACGAACGCGATTTGCGGTCGGGCACCCCGGACACCGCTGCGCTGACCGGTCTCGCCGCCGCAGCCACCGTCGCCGCCGCCGAGCGTGGACCGCGTGCCCGGCACTTGGCGGGGTTACGCGACCTGGTGGTGTCCGGTGTGCTGGACGCGGTTCCCGACGCCCCGCTCAACGGTGACCCCGACCCTACCGGCCGGTTACCGGGCAACGCGCACTTCACCTTTCCCGGCTGTGAGGGTGACTCCCTGCTGATGCTGCTCGACGCCAAGGGTGTGGAGTGCTCCACCGGTTCGGCGTGCACCGCCGGGGTCGCCCGACCCAGTCACGTCTTGGTCGCGATGGGCAGGGACCCGCAGGCGGCGCGCGGGTCCCTGCGCTTCTCCCTGGGTCACACCTCTACCGCCGAGGACGTGCAGCGGTTGCTCGACGTGGTCGCACCGGTGGTCGACCGGGCGCGTGCCGCCGGGTTCGCCGCCGCCGGCCGCGTGGGCGCACGGAGCTGACGGTGCGGGTAGTGGCCGCGATGAGCGGCGGAGTCGACTCGGCGGTGGCCGCCGCACGGATGGTGGACGCTGGTCACGAGGTAACCGGGGTGCACCTGGCGTTGAGTGCCGCGCCGGGCACGCTGCGCACTGGCAGTCGGGGGTGCTGCTCGAAGGAGGACGCCGGTGACGCCCGGCGGGTCGCCGACGTGCTCGGCATCCCGTTCTACGTGTGGGACTTCGCTGAGCGCTTCGCTGCCGACGTGGTGGACGACTTCGTCGCCGCCTATGCCGCCGGTCAGACCCCCAACCCGTGCCTGCGTTGCAACGAGCAGATCAAGTTCGCCGCCCTGGCCGATAAGGCCGCGGCACTGGGTTTCGACGCGGTGGCCACCGGGCACTACGCCCGTCTCACCGGGGCAGTGTTGCGCCGAGCGGTGGACGCCGAGAAGGACCAGTCCTACGTGCTCGGGGTGCTCACCGCGGACCAGCTGGCCCGCGCGGTGTTCCCGTTGGGTGACACGCCGAAGGCGCAGGTCCGTGCCGAAGCCGCCGAGCGGGGCCTGGCGGTGGCCGACAAGCCCGACAGTCATGATATCTGCTTCATTCCCTCCGGTGACACCAGGGCCTTCCTGGGAGCGCGGATAGGGGTCCGGCCCGGCACTGTGGTGCAGGCCGGCACCGGCGTGGTGCTCGGCGCGCACTCCGGGGTGCACGGGTTCACCGTCGGCCAGCGCAAGGGTCTCGGCGTGGCGAGCCCCAACACCGACGGACGCCCCCGCTACGTCACCGCTGTCGACGCCACCTCCGGCACCGTCACCGTCGGCTCGGCCGAACACCTGGACGTCGACGAGCTGACCGCCGACCGCCCGATATGGACGGCGGCGACCGCGCCGGCGGACCCGGTGGAGTGCGTGGTGCAGGTGCGGGCGCACGGCGGGCTGGCCCCGGCTACGGTGCACCCTGGCCTCGACCGCCTACTGGTGCGCCTGCACCAGCCGCTGCGGGGCGTCGCCCCCGGTCAGTCCGCGGTGTTCTACCGGCCCGACGCCGCCGGGGACGTCGTGCTTGGTAGTGCCACGATCACCGCCACCCGTGCCGCGTGCGCGGTTCAGCTGTAGGGCTGGCTGTCACTCACCTGGTGCACGGTGATCACCGGGGCGGCGGCCACCTTGCCGGGTAGCGCCCCCAGCAGGGCCTGGGTGTGCGCGGCCCCCATGTGCGCGTCCAGGTCGGCCTTGGACTCCCACCGCTCGATCGAGGCGAACCGGGTGGCGTCCTCCACATCCCGGTGGAAGCGGTAGTCCAGGCACCCCTGGTCGCCGCGCGAGCTGGCAGCGGTACTGGCGAGCAGGCCCGCGAGTTCGTCGGCGGCTTCCGGAGTGGCCTGGGCTTCGGCGATGACGATGATCATGCGACCTCCTGATGGTTCGGTGGCCCCGTCGCCACCACGGGACAGCCTGCACCCCCGTGCCCGGGGCCACGTCCTCCGGGTGCGGTAGACAGCAGAGGTGAGCACCCCCACGCTGTCCTCGCTGCGCGAATTGCCCCCCGGATCCGCCACCGCGGTCGGCTCCTGGCCGGGTACCGACCCAGGAGAGGCGGCGCGAGTGGTGCTCGGCGAGCTGGGGGTGCTGCCCCACCTGGTGGAGCTACCAGCCCGCGGCGCCGGTGCCGACCTGATCGGTCGCACGGCGGCGCTGCTGGTCGACCTGGCCGTGGAAGTCGTCGCCTCCGGATACCGGGTGGTGGCCAGGCCAGGTCGGGACCATCGTCGTGCCCACGATGTGCTCCGCCACGACCTGGACGCGCTGGAGGAGGCGTTCGAACGGGCCGGAGCCGCCCCCGCTGCGGTCAAGGTGCAGCTGGCGGGGCCGTGGACCCTGGCCGCGGCGGTGGAGTTACGCACCGGCCACCGGGTGCTGACCGACTCCGGTGCCGTCACCGAGTTCACCGCATCGCTGGCCGAGGCAGTCGGCGTGCACAGCGCCGAGGTGGCGCGCCGACTCGGGGTGCCGGTCGTGGTGCAGCTGGACGAACCCTCCCTGCCCGCTGTGCTCGCGGGGTCGCTGCGCACGGTGTCCGGGCTGGCCACCATCACCGCCGTGCCGGCACCGGACGCGGAGGCCGCGGTGCGCACCGTGCTCGCTGCGGCACCGGCTGCCACCGTGGTGCACTGCTGCGCCACCGGGGTCCCGCTGGGGCTACTCCGTCGGGCCGGAGCGGACGCGGTGGCGCTCGACGTGTCCGTGCTGCGCTCGGCTGACCTGGACGGGCTGGGGGAATTGCTGCAGGACGGCGGCGTGGCCCTGCTGGGACTGGTGCCGAGCACTGACCCGGCCCGTCCACCGACCCTGCGGGAGCTTGCCGACCCCGCGCTGGACCTCGTTGACCGGCTTGGCTTCTCCCGCGAGATCCTGGCCACCCAGGTATTGGTGACACCGCGGTGCGGCCTGGTCGGGGCGAGCCCGGAATGGGCTCAGCGGGCGTTGGCGCTGAGCGTGCAACTGGGCCGGGCGTTCGCCGAACCCCCAGCGAGCTGGTAACCGGCCTGTGCACGGGCACACTGTCATTGGACGGGCACTGTCATTGGACGGGCACTGGCATTGGACGGGCACTGGCATTGGACGGGCACTGGCATTGGACGGGCACACTGTCGGCCATGACCGAGCATGCCCACACCGAGTCGATCAACGTCGCCTGCTCTCCGCAGGTGCTCTACGACATCGTGTCCGATGTCACCCGCACCGGCGAGTGGAGTCCCATCTGCACGTCCTGCTGGTGGGACGACGGAGCCGGCCCGTCCGTCGGGTCCTGGTTCACCCGTCACAACGAGACACCCGAGCGCACCTGGGAGACCCGTTCTCAGGTCACCGTGGCCGAACCGGGGCGGAAATTCGCCTTCGAGGTGGGCCAGGGATTCGTGCGCTGGGCCTTCTCCTTCACCCCCGTCGATGGTGGCACCGAAGCGACCGAGTCCTGGCAGTTCCTGCCCGCCGGGCTGGCCATGTTCCACGCCAGGTACGGCGAGGCCGCCCAGGACCAGATCGCTGACCGCACCGACGCCGCGCACCGCGGCATCCCGCTCACCCTGGCCGCGATCAAGCGGATCGCCGAAGCCGGCGCAGCGCCCCGTGACTGATGGCGGCGGCCGCAGGATCGCTGGGCGCGGCGAGTTGTCGGTGCCGCTCGCTAACCTGCGCGAGTGAGCGAGGAGACGATGGGCGCTGGCGTCCGCCAGCAGTGGGCGGACCTCGCCGAGGTGGTGCGCGGGCATCAGTTCCGCTACTACGTTCGGGACGCGCCGGTCATCACCGATGGGGAGTTCGACGCGCTGCTGGCACAGCTCACCGCGCTGGAATCAGACCACCCCAGCCTGCGGACACCGGAGTCGCCGACGCAGCTGGTCGGCGGCGGTTTCGCCACCGAGTTCACCGCGGTCGACCACCTGGAGCGGATGCTCAGCCTGGACAACGCCTTCGACGGCGACGAGCTGCATGCCTGGGCGGGCCGGGTGACGGCGGAGGTCGGCACCGAGGTCGACTACCTATGCGAACTGAAGGTCGACGGGGTAGCGCTGAACCTGGTGTACGAGAACGGCCGGCTGGTGCGGGCCGCCACCCGGGGCGACGGGCGCGCCGGTGAGGACGTCACCCTCAACGCCCGGACCATCGACGACATCCCGGAGAACCTGACCGCCACCGCAGATTTCCCGGTTCCCGAGCTCCTCGAGGTTCGCGGGGAGGTGTTCTTCCGATTGGCGGACTTCGCGGCACTGAACGCCTCGCTGGTGGCCGAGGGCAAGGCGCCGTTCGCCAACCCGCGCAATTCCGCCGCCGGCTCGCTACGACAGAAGAACCCGGCCGTGACCGCGCGCCGACGTTTGGGAATGATCTGCCACGGGCTCGGCAAACGCAGCGGGTTCGACCCGGCCAGCTTGTCGCAAGCCTATAAGGCCTTGGCCGCGTGGGGACTTCCCGTCTCGCAGCAATCCACCCTGGTCCGAGGGATCGATGCAGTCGCCGAGCAGGTGGCGTACTGGGGTGAGCACCGCCACGACGTCGCCCACGAAATCGACGGCCTGGTGGTCAAGGTGGACGACACGTCGCTGCAGCGTCGCCTGGGCGCCACCTCGCGCGCCCCGCGCTGGGCCATCGCCTACAAGTACCCCCCGGAGGAGGCCACCACGACGCTGCGCGACATCCGGGTGAACGTCGGTCGAACCGGGCGGGTGACGCCCTTCGCGTTCATGGATCCGGTGCTGGTGGCCGGCTCGACCGTCAGCCTGGCCACCCTGCACAACGCTCAGGAGGTGGTCCGCAAGGGGGTGCTGATCGGCGATCTGGTGGTCATCCGCAAGGCCGGCGACGTCATCCCGGAGGTGCTCGGCCCGGTGGTGGATGCCAGGGAAGGCCGCACGCTGCGCGAGTTCGTGATGCCCGCGCGCTGCCCGGAGTGCGGAACGGCGTTGGCCCCGACCAAGTCCGGTGATGCCGACCTGCGCTGCCCCAACTCCCGATCTTGCCCGGCACAGCTGCGGGAGCGGGTGTTTCACGTCGCGGGCCGGGGTGCGTTCGACATCGAGGTGCTTGGTTACGAGGCGGCCACCGAGCTGCTGCGAGCCGGGGTGATCGCCGACGAGGGCGACGTGTTCGCCCTCACCGAGGACGATCTGTTGCGCACCGAGCTGTTCCGCACCAAGGCGGGGTCGTTGTCGGCCAACGGGCGCCGGCTGTTGGACAATCTGGACTCCGCCAAAGACCGTCCACTGTGGCGGGTGCTCGTGGGGTTGAGCATCCGCCACGTGGGGCCGACGGCGGCCCGGGCACTGGCCGGGGAGTTCGCCTCGCTGGAGCGCATCGAGGCGGCTACCGAGTCCGAACTCGCCGCCGTCGACGGGGTGGGGCCCACGATCGCCTCCGCCGTCACCGAATGGTTCGGTGTCGACTGGCACCGCGACCTGGTCGCCAAATGGCGCGCGTCCGGGGTGCGCACCGTTGACGAGCGCGACGCTTCGGTGCCACGTTTCCTTGAGGGCCTCTCGATCGTGGTCACCGGTTCGTTGGACACCCTGAGCCGGGACGAGGCCAAGGAGGCGATCCTGGAACGCGGCGGCAAGGCGGCCGGGTCGGTGTCGAAGAAGACGGCTTTCGTGGTGGTGGGTGAGGCTCCCGGTTCCAAGTACGACAAGGCGGTGCAACTGAAGGTGCCGGTCCTCGACGCGGCCGGTTTCGATGTGCTGCTCCGGAAGGGCCCCGATGCGGCGCGAGAGCTGGCCCAACTACCCGGCGCGGACGCGCCACCGACCGCGGCGGCCGCGCCACCGACCGCGGCGGCCGCGCCACCCACCGCGGCGGCCGCGCCCCGGTAACCCAGGAGGCGCCGCGTGGTCGTCCGCGCGGGTCGCTCAGCGCAACACGGTGGCCACGATGCCGGCCATATGCCCCAGGCGGGCCACTTCCGACGGCCGGAACTCCGGCCCGCCCGGTCGCCCGATGAGCAGGGCCTGGTCACCGCTGCCGAGCGGCGCCGCCGCCAGGGTGGTGTCCATCTCCCGCCACGAGTCGGGTACCCAGTCGCCGTCACCGTCCAGCGCGACTGGCGCGGCCAGCGGCAGCCAGGGCGCCGCCGCGGCCCGGGTCTCCGGCGCCGCTGGGCTGGCTACCACCCGGTAGGCCCCGTCGGGACCGTTGCGCAGCACGGTGGCCCACCCCACCCGCAGCACCCGGGGCATGCCGTCGACCAGCGCTTGCAACCGGTCACCGATGGTGGCGGCCACCTGGTCGATGAGCTCCAGCTCACGGTGGGTGTCCAGCACCCCGGTGTAGGGCCGCACCGAGTCGACGTGCACCCCGTCGACGAGTTCGGCGGCGGTGATCAACGCGTCGGGCAGCGCTCCGCGCGGCAGGTCGACGACCAGGTCGTCCACCGCGGTCCCGGTGCCCCGCTCGACCACGTCCACCGACAGGATGTCCGCGCCGACCGAGCCCAGGGCGGTGGCGAGCGCGCCGAGACTGCCCGGCCGGTCAGGGACGCGCACCCGCAGGAGGTAGGACATGGGTCCGATACTCGCACCCACCCGCCAGTGGCACCGGGGTGGCGGCGGCGGTGCGTGGTCCGCTCGCGCACTACGATCGGCGGCGACCGGAGACGTCGAGCTGTGGAGTGGATCTGTGCCTGCCATCACCCGTGACGAGGTCGCCCATCTAGCGAGGCTGGCCCGCCTGGCGGTCACCGAAGCCGAACTCGACGAGTTCGCCGGTCAGTTGGACGCCATCCTCACCCACGTCGCGACGGTGTCGCAGGTCGCTGCGCAGGACGTGGCACCCACCAGCCACGCAGTGCCGCTGACCAACGTGGTCCGCCCCGACGTAGTGGTGGCCGGTTTGACCCAGGCGCAGGCGCTCTCCGGTGCCCCGGCCAGCGAGGCGGGCCGGTTCCGGGTGCCGCAGATCCTGGGTGAGCAGGCGTGAGTGAGCTGACTCACCGCTCCGCCGCCGAGCTCGCGGACCTGGTGCACACCCGCGCGGTGTCCGCGGTCGAGGTGACGCAGGCGCACCTGGACCGCATCGCCGCCGTCGACGACCGGGTGCACGCCTTCCTGCACGTGGACTCCGCCGGTGCGCTGGCCGCCGCCGGCGCGGTCGATGCGGCGCTGGCTACCGGGACGGCCCCGGTGTCAGCTCTGGCCGGGGTGCCGTTGGCGCTGAAAGACGTGTTCACCAGTACCGACATGCCGACCACCTGCGGGTCGCGCATCCTGGCGGGCTGGCGTTCGCCCTACGACGCCACCCTCACCAGCCGACTGCGGGCCGCGGGGATACCCGTGCTGGGTAAGACCAACATGGACGAATTCGCGATGGGCTCCTCCACGGAGAACTCCGCTTACGGACCGACCCACAACCCGTGGGACCTCGACCGGGTCCCGGGCGGATCGGGTGGCGGCTCGGCGGCGGCGCTGGCGGCGTTCGTCGCGCCCCTGGCCGTCGGATCCGACACCGGCGGGTCCATCCGGCAACCCGCGGCCCTGACCGGCACCGTCGGGGTCAAGCCCACCTACGGGACGGTGTCGCGGTACGGCCTGGTGGCCTGCGCTTCCTCGCTCGACCAGGGCGGCCCGTGCGGGCGCAGCGTGCTGGACACCGCGCTGCTGCACGAGGTGCTCGCCGGGCACGACCCCCGTGACTCGACGTCCATCGACGCCCCGGTTCGTCCCGTGGTGGCAGCCGCCAGGAACGGTGCCGACGGTGACCTGCGGGGGGTCCGGGTCGGGGTGGTGCGGGAGCTGCAAGGCGACGGGGACGCGGCGTACTCGACCGGGGTACGGGCCTCGTTCGAGGCGGCAGTGACCCGGCTCGCGTCGCTGGGGGCTGAGGTGGTGGAGGTCAGCTGCCCGAGCTTTCGGCACGCCGTCGCCGCCTACTACCTGATCCTGCCCAGCGAGGTCAGCTCCAACCTGGCTCGCTTCGACGCAATGCGCTACGGGCTGCGCGTCGGTGACGACGGCACCCGCAGCGCCGAGGAGGTGATGGCACTGACCCGCGACGCGGGCTTCGGCGCCGAAGTCAAGCGCCGCATCATGATCGGCACTTACGCATTGTCCGCCGGGTACTACGACGCCTACTACGGCCAGGCCCAAAAAGTGCGCACGCTCATCGTCGGTGACTTCACTGCGGCCTACCAGCGGGCCGACGTGCTGGTCTCACCCACCGCCCCGGGTACGGCCTGGGCGTTGGGGGAGAAAGTGAACGACCCGCTCGGCATGTACCTGCAGGATCTGTGCACCATCCCGAGCAACCTGGCCGGGGCTGCTGCCATGTCGCTGCCTTCGGGGTTGTCGGGCGAGGACGGGCTGCCGGTGGGCCTGCAGATCATGGCCCCGGCACTGGCCGACGAGCGTCTGTACCGGGTGGGGGCCGCCTACGAAGCGGCCCGCGGTCCGTTGCCGACGCCCCCCGAGCTCTGATCGCGATGCGGATCGGGGTCCTGACCGGCGGCGGGGACTGCCCGGGCCTGAACGCCGTCATCCGGTCGGTGGTACGCAGCTCCGACAACCTGTTCGGCAGCAACGTGGTCGGCTTCCGGGACGGCTGGCGTGGCCTGCTGGAGGACCGGGCGATGGAACTGGACGTTGCCAGGGCCGACGGCATCCTCACCCGGGGTGGCACGATCCTCGGTTCCGCCAGGGTCAACGCGGATATCTTCCGCTCCGGGTTGGACACCATCCGCGGCGTGCTGGCGCAACGGGGAGTGGACGTCCTCATCCCGATCGGCGGGGAGGGCACGCTGACCGCGGCGAGCTGGCTGTCGGAGAACGGGGTGGCGGTGGTGGGGGTACCCAAGACGATCGACAACGACATCGACTGCACCGACCTCACCTTCGGCTTCGACACCGCGGTGACCATCGCCAGCGACGCCATCGACCGGTTGCACACCACTGCGGAATCCCATCAACGGGTCCTGCTGTGCGAGGTGATGGGCCGCCACGCCGGGTGGATCGCGTTGCACGCCGGGCTGGCCACCGGGGCGCACCTCACCCTGGTACCCGAGGAGCCCTTCGACGTCGACGAGGTGTGCGAGATGGTCTCGGCCCGCTTCGCCCGCGGCGACACCCACTTCATCGCCGTCGTCGCCGAGGGTGCCACCCCCAAGCCAGGGTCGATGGACTTCCGCCAAGGCGGCGTCGACGAGTTCGGGCACCGCCGCTTCACCGGGGTGGCCCAACAACTCGGCGAGGAGATCGAACGACGCATCCACAAGGAGGTGCGCACCACCGTGCTCGGGCACGTTCAGCGCGGTGGCACCCCCACCCCGTTCGACCGGGTGCTGGCCACCCGCTTCGGCCTGCACGCCACCATCGCCGCGCACGAAGGCAAGCTGGGTCAGATGGTGGCGCTACGCGGCACCGACATCACCCTGGTGCCGCTGGCCGAGGCCACCCGCCGGCTCAAGACCGTGACCGCTGACCGGCTCGCCGAGGTGCGGTCGTTCTTCGGTTGATGCCACCTCGGTAGCGTGACCGCCGTGACGAACCTGCCGCATGCGGACCTCGCCGCTGAGTGGGCGGCGGCCCGGACACCGGCCACCGTGCTGCACCTGGACTCCGCTGCCGCCGCCCGCAGCAGCACCGCAATGCTCGATGCCGTGCAGACCCATTTGCGGCGGGAGGTGGCGACCGGCGGCTACGTGGCGGCCGGGGAGGCGGGCCTGGCACTGGACCAGGCCCGAGTGGACCTGGGGGGGTTGGTGGGACGCTCCGCCGCCGACGTGGCCTTCGTCGAGAGCGCCCAGGCGGCGCTAGCGACGTTGTTGTCGGCCTGGCGGCTGCCGGCCGGCGCGACCGTGCTGGTCAGCCCGGGGGAGTACGGGCCGAACCTGGCGCTGTTCGCCCGGCTCGGTTTCGTCGCCGAACCCTTGGCGGTGCTGGACAACCGCGGCCACGTGGACATCGACGGCCTACGTGCCCGGTTGGCGGTTGATCCCCCGGCGTTCGTGCACCTGTGCCACCTCGGGTCCCACCGTGGGGTGGTGCAACCAGCCGCGGCGGTGGTGTCGGCGTGCCGCCACGCTGGGGTGCCGGTCGTGGTGGACGCCGCGCAGGCGCTGGGTCACGTGCCTTGCGACCATGACGCGGACGCCGTCTACGCCACCAGCCGCAAGTGGTTGGCCGGACCCCGCGGGGTCGGCATGCTCGCAGTGCGGCCGGGGTTCGCCGCGCAGCTGAACCGCCCGGTCTCCGAGCTGGGGTCGACGGAGGCATTCGTCGCCGGCCGGGTCGGGCTCGGGGTGGCGTTGGCCGAGCACCGCGCAGCTGGGCCCCGACGGGTCCAGCAGCGGTTGGCTGCTCTGGGCGCTCTGACCCGCACCGCTCTGCACGGCGTGGCCGGCTGGCATCCGGTGGAGGAGATCGCCGAGCCGTCGGCGACCACCACATTGGCACCGCCGGTGGGTTGGACCGACGCTCAGGTCGCGCGTGCCCAGTACCGGCTGCTGCACGAGCACCGCGTGGTGCTCACGCTGGCCGAGCCGTGGCGGGCGCCACTGGAGGCGCACGCCAGCGTGCTGCGCCTCAGCCCGCACGTGGACGCCGGACCGGCGGACATCGAGCAGCTCGCCCACGCGTTGACCGCGATCAGCTGAACGGGTGGGGTGGTCACGCGCGTTCCCGGCGGACCCGCCAGACGACGAGGCCGATGATCACGATCGCGGCGATCGCCAGGGCCAGGTCCGTCCCCACCTGCGACGCGACCTGCTGGTAGGAGTTGCCGGCGAAGAATCCCAGCAGCACGAACCCGGCTCCCCACACGAGTCCGCCGGCGGCGTTCCACGGCAGGAACCGGCGGTAGGGCATTTGGGAGATTCCGGCCAGCGCCGGCATCACCGCCCGGAAGAACGCCACGAACCGGCCGAGGAACACCGCTGAGCCGCCCCGCCGGGCCAGGAACTCTCTGGCACTGTCCAGGCGTTCACGCCGCTTGTCCAGCAGCTTCGAGTCCCACAATCGGGGGCCGAAATGCTTGCCGACCTCGTAGCCGACGCTGTCACCGACGATCGCAGCGGCCACCACCACCGCGCACATGGCCACGACGTTGATGCTGCCCCGGCTGGCGTATACCCCGCCGATCACCGCCGCCGTCTCTCCGGGAATGACGAACCCGACGAACAGCGCATCCTCGGCGAACACCAACACGGCCACGACGATGAACACCCAGATCGGCGCGACACCGAGCAGGCGGTCCACGTAGGCGCTCATACCTGACACCGTAACCCGGTGTCGCGCTGCGTAGCGTCGATGTCATGGGCTACAGCCACCTCGTCGATCTGCAGTGTTCCCGCACCGGTGAGCTGGTGGACGCCGATGCGCTGGTGAACCTCTCGCCGGCGGGTGCGCCCCTGCTGGCGCGTTACGACCTGGCCGCGGTGCGTAAAGAGCTCACCCCGGCCACCATCGCGGCCCGGCCACCGGACCTGTGGCGTTACCACGAGCTGCTCCCGGTGCGCGATCCCGGCCAGGTGATCACCTTGGGTGAGGGAATGACTCCCCTGCTGCCGGCCGCCCGCCTGGGCGACGAGCTGGGTGTGCCTGGCCTGCTCATCAAGGACGAGGGGGTGCTGCCCACCGGAAGCTTCAAGTGCCGCGGTGCGACGGTCGGGGTGTCGCGGGCGCACGAGCTGGGTGTGCGGGCGCTGGCCATGCCGACCAACGGCAACGCGGGCGCGGCGTGGGCGGCCTACGCGGCGCGCGCCGGGATCGCCAGCCTGATGGTGCTGCCCGACGACGCCCCGGCCATACCCCGGATGGAGATGGTGCTGGCCGGGGCCGAGGTCTACCGGGTCCGCGGGTTGATCTCCGACGCCGGGGCCATCGTGCGCCGGGCCGTGGGTGCTCGCCAGGGTTGGTTCAACGCGGCCACCCTCAACGAGCCCTACCGGATCGAAGGTAAGAAGACGATGGGTCTGGAGATCGCTGAGCAGCTGGGCTGGCGGATGCCGGAGGTGATCGTCTACCCGACCGGCGGCGGCGTCGGCATCATCGGGATCCACAAGGCGTTCACCGAGTTGCTGGAACTCGGTTGGATTAGCGGGCCGATGCCCAAGCTCGTGGTGGTGCAGGCGCAGGGGTGCGCGCCGATCGTGGACGCCTTCCGCCGGGGCTGCGACCACGCCGAACCCTGGATCGGCGCTCGCACCGTCGCGTTCGGGATCACCGTACCTGTGGCGATCGGGGACTTCCTGGTGCTCGACGCGGTGCGCTCCACCGGTGGGACCGCGGTCGCGGTCAGCGACAGCGAACTGCTCGCTGCCCAGGCCCGGTGCACCGCCACCGAGGGGTTGTTCGTCTGCCCGGAGGGCGGTGCGGCGCTGGCCGCGGTGGCCCAGCTCCGCGCGAGCGGGTGGTTGCGGGGCAGCGAGGAGGTGGTGGTGCTCAACACCGGCACCGGGATGAAGTACCCGGAGGCCGTCGACGTGGATCCCCCGGTGCTGGAGGTGGACCAGGACGTGCCGGCTCGCCCGGCCCGGCTGTCCTAGCCGCCCCGGCGACGTCGTTCTGCGGCAGAAGTCTGCGGCACCCCGCTCAGAAGTACAGGCGGCTGACCATCTCCGCCACGCACACCGGCTTGTCCGAACCGTCGACCACCACGGTGTGGCCCACCACCAGTTGCAGGCCACCCCCGCCGACCTCGGTGACCTCGGTCAGCACCGCGGTGGAGCGCAGCCGCGACCCGACCGGGACGGGCGAGGGGAAGCGCACCTTGTTCAGCCCGTAGTTGACCCCCATCTTGGCTCCCTGCACGGTCCAGATCTGCCAGGACAGCATCGGCAACAGCGACAGCGTCAGGAAGCCGTGCGCGATGGTCTGCCCGAACGGACCACCCGCCGCCTTCTCGGTGTCCACGTGGATCCACTGGTGATCGCCCGTCGCGTCGGCGAATGTGTTCACCTGCTCCTGGGTCACCTGTACCCAGTCGCTGATGCCCAGGCTCTCGCCCTGGGCGGCGAGCAGTTCGGCGGGAGAAGAGAAGGTGCGCACGGTGCCTCCTGGTCGTCGTTCATGGTGGCCCGGCGGCGGTGCCGGGCCAGGGGGCCGATGCTGCCACGCGCCCTACGATGGCCCTATGAGCACGCCTGCGCCGACGGACCCCGCGCCGACCCGCCCCGCGCCGACGGACCCCGTGCTGGTGGACTACGACCACGTGCTGGCCCAGTTCGATCCCGTTTTCGGCCTGGAGGTGCACGTCGAGCTGGGCACTGTCACCAAGATGTTCTGCGGCTGCCCCACGACCTTCGGAGCCGAGCCCAACACCCAGACCTGCCCGGTATGCCTGGGCCTGCCTGGCGCGCTGCCGGTGGTCAATGCCGCAGCGGTGGAATCGGCCATCCGCATCGGGCTCGCGCTGCACTGCACGATCACCCCGTTCGGCCGGTTCGCCCGCAAGAACTACTTCTACCCCGACCAGCCGAAGAACTTCCAGACCAGCCAGTACGACGAACCGATCGCCACCGACGGGTACCTGGACGTGCTACTGGACGATGGGAGCACCTGGCGGGTGCAGATCGAACGGGCCCATATGGAGGAGGACACCGGCAAGTCGCTGCACGTGGGCGGGGCTACCGGACGGATTCACGGTGCCAGCCACTCGCTGCTGGACTACAACCGGGCTGGGGTGCCGCTGGTGGAAATCGTCACCCGTCCCGTACCGGGCGCTGGGGCGCGGGCGCCGGAGGTGGCTCGCGCCTACGTCACCGCGCTGCGGGATCTGCTGTCCTCGCTGGGGGTCAGCGACGTCCGGATGGACCAAGGTTCGCTGCGCTGCGACGCCAACGTCTCGCTGATGGCCAAGGACGCGACCGAACTCGGCACCCGCACCGAGACCAAGAACGTGAATTCGCTACGCAGCGTGGAGGTGGCGGTCCGCTACGAAATGCGCCGGCAGGCCGGCGTGCTGACCGCCGGTGCCCAGGTGGTGCAGGAGACCCGGCACTTCCAGGAGGGAGCCGGCACCACTGCAGCGGGCCGGCGCAAGGAGACCACAGAGGACTACCGCTACTTCCCCGAACCTGACCTGTCCCCCGTGGTCCCCGACCCCGGCTGGGTGCAGCGGCTGCGGGCGGAATTGCCGGAGCTGCCCTGGGAGCGCCGCGCCCGGATGCAGGCCGACTGGGGCATCAGCGACGAGGAGATGCGCGATCTGCGCAACGCCGGGGCGTTGGACCTGGTGGCGGCCACCGTCACCGCGGGATCACCACCGGGCGACGCGCGATCCTGGTGGGTGTCCTACCTGGCGCAGCAGGCCAACACCCGGGGTGTCGCACTCGCCGAGCTGCCCATCACCCCGACCCAGGTGGCCAGGGTGGTGGCGTTGGTGACCTCGGGAGCGCTGAACAACAAGCTGGCCCGCCAGGTGGTCGACGGGGTGCTGGCCGGGGAAGGCGAACCCGACGACGTGGTCGACGCCCGTGGCCTGGCCGTGGTCAGCGACGACGCCGCGCTGGCGGCTGCGGTCACGCAGGCATTGGCGGCCAACCCGGACGTGGCCGGCAAGATCCGCGGCGGCAAGGTGCAGGCCGCGGGGGCCATCGTCGGTGCGGTCATGAAGGCCACCCGCGGGCAGGCCGACGCTGCTCGGGTACGCGAACTGGTCCTCGCGGCCTGCGACTGAGGGTGTTTCGGCTGCTGTTCCACGAACCACGCATCCCACCGAACACCGGCAACGCGATCCGGTTGGTGGCAGGTACGGGCTGCGAACTGCACCTCGTTGCACCCCTGGGCTTCGACCTGTCGGAGGCCAAGCTGCGCCGGGCCGGCCTGGACTACCACGACCTCGCGTCGGTGACCGTGCACCATGACTTGGCCGCAGCGTGGACCGCCCTGGACCCCCGGCAGGTGTACGCCTTCACCACTGGTGCGGCGCGTTGGTACTCCGACATCGCCTACCAACCGGGTGACGTCTTGCTGTTCGGCCCGGAACCCACCGGACTGGCCCCGGAGGTCCTGGCCGATCCGCACGTTACCCAAACCGTGCGCATCCCGATGCTCGCCGGCCGCCGCTCGATGAACCTGTCAAACGCCGCGGCCGTCGTGGTGTACGAGGCCTGGCGACAGCACGGCCACCACGGCGCGATCTGAGCTACGCCAACTCCTACGCGGGGCTGACCCCGCCTTGGCCGGCCGGGGTCGGGATCCGCACCACCCGGTCGTCGGTGGCCACCGGGGTACCGCCGTCCTTGTTCACGGTGCCCACCCATACGACACCGTCGGGGCCGACGTCGGCACCGGAGAGTCGGCCGTAGGTGTCCTTGGCCAGCACCGTCGGGGCGGCCACCACCGCACCAGCCGGGGAGGTGCTGAGCAGGTACAGCGCGGCCCCGGACGTCAACGACACCGCCACCTGCCCGTCGCGGGCGGCGCAACCGGCGGTTCCGGGTCGCTCCGGCCAGGTCCACACCGCCGGGCCGAGGCCGGCGTCGGGTAGCACCGCGCGGAGCCGGTCTGCCCCGGGTGTGTGATCGGTGAGCCAGCTGGTGCCGGTCCTCGTGTCGGTGCACACCCCGCCGGGAGACGGGACGTCTGTGGCCAGCACTGCGGAGCCAGCCACCGGGTTGCCCGCCGCCGGTCGGCCCTCAGGGTCCACCCGCAGCAGCTTGCCGGACAGCGAGGCCGGGTTGGCGGCCGCACCGGAGTCACCGGCTGCGCCGGTGGCCACCAGCAGGTTGCCGCGGGAGTCGAAGGCGATGCTGCCGGTGTTGCCCAGCGGCCCGCGGGGGATGCTGGTGAGTATCGGTTTGGGGGCGTCACGCGGGGACAACCGCACCACCCGATTGTCGGTGGGTGTCGTCAGGTATAGGTAGAGCAGTTGGTCCTCCGCCCACGTCGGGGACAACGCCACGTCCAGCAGGCCCCCGTCACCAACACCGTCCACTACCAGCGTATCCACCAGCTGCGGCACCGCCGCCGGGGTCACCCTGAGCAACCGTCCGGTGCGGCGTTCGGTGACCAGCGCCGACGCCCCGTCGGGCAGCACCGCGATCCCGCCGGTGGTGTCCAGGCAGGTAGCGACCACTGCCGGGTCGCGATCCTGGCACGGTCCCGGTGGCGGCGTACTGCCCGGAGCGGCGCCGGTGCTGGGCGCGGCGCCCGGGGTGGGTGGCCCGGGCAGCTGCGGGGTGGGCTCGGGCCCGGCGCCCAACGGAGGGTTGGGCTGGAAACCCTGCACCGGGGGCTGCGGGAACTCAGCACACGCCGCCAACGCCCAGATCAGCACCACGAGCGCCACTGACCGACGCCCGGGCCGTCTGTGCACCCAGCCGAGGCTACCGGGCGGCGCGTGAGCGGCTGGTAAGCGCGAACTCACCCCCGCGGCGGCACGTGACGCTCCGGCACCCTGCGCACCGCGCCCGTCGACGCCGAGGTGGCCATCGCCGCGTAGGCCCTCAAGGCCGTGGTGACGCTGCGCTCCCGGTGCACCGGCTCCCACGGGCGCTCCCTCGCATCCATCTTCGCCCGCCGCTCGGCAAGCACCTCGTCGTCGACCTGCAACGCCAAAGTGCGCGTCCGGACGTCGATGAGGATCTGGTCGCCGTCCTCCACCAGGCCAATCATCCCACCAGCCGCGGCCTCGGGAGAGACGTGTCCCACCGAGATACCGGAGGAGCCGCCGGAGAACCGGCCGTCGGTGATCAGCGCGCACTTCGCCCCGAGACCGGAACCCTTCAAGAAGGCGGTGGGGTGCAGCATCTCCTGCATACCCGGACCGCCAGCCGGCCCCTCGTAGCGCACGACCAGCACGTCACCCGGTTGAATCTGCTTGCCCAGGATGACCGACACGGCCTCCTCCTGGCTCTCCACCACCCGGGCCGGGCCTTGGAAGGTCCACAGCGACTCGTCGATGCCCGCCGTCTTGATCACCGCTCCGTCTGGGGCGATGTTGCCGCGTAGCACCGCCAAGCCGCCCTCGGCGGTGTAGGCGTGCGCCAGGTCACGGATGCACCCGCCAGCGGCGTCGGTGTCCAGCGATGACCAGCGGTTGTCGGTGGAGAACGGCTGCACCGTCCGCACCCCGCCCGGTGCGGCGTGGAACAGCTCGACCGCCTGTGGTGAGGCCGAACCCGACCGGATGTCCCACGGCCCCAACCAGTCGGCGACACCCGCGGAGTGCACAGTGCTCACCTCGCGCTCCAGCAGCCCGGCGCGGTTCAGTTCACCGAGGATGGCCGGGATGCCACCGGCCCGGTGCACGTCCTCCATGTGGTAATCGGAGTTGGGGCTGACCTTGGCCAGGCAGGGCACGCTGCGGCTGATCGCGTCGATCTCGGCCAGGTCGAAGTCGACCTCGCCCTCCAGTGCCGCGGCCAGCACATGCAACACGGTGTTGGTGGACCCGCCCATTGCCACGTCCAGGGCCATCGCGTTGCGGAACGCTTTGGGGGAGGCCACCGAGCGCGGCAGCACGCTGGTGTCGTCCTGGCGGTAGTAACGCAAGGCCGCCGCCACCACGGTGGTTCCGGCGCGGGTGAACAGGTCTCGGCGTGCGGCATGGGTCGCCAGGGTGGAACCGTTGCCCGGCAGAGCCAGTCCCAGCGCTTCGGTCAGGCAGTTCATCGAGTTGGCGGTGAACATGCCCGAGCACGACCCGCAGGTGGGACACGCTGAGCGTTCCACCTCGTCGAGCCCGCTGTCACTGACCGCGTCGGAGGCACTCGCGGAGATGGCGGTGATCAGGTCGGTGGGTGCCTGCGCCACGCCGTCGACGATGACGGCCTTGCCGGCCTCCATCGGGCCACCGGAGACGAACACGGTCGGGATGTTCAGCCGCATGGCGGCATTCAGCATGCCGGGGGTGATCTTGTCGCAGTTGGAGATGCACACCAGCGCGTCGGCGGTATGCGCATTGACCATGTACTCGACGCTGTCGGCGATCAGTTCGCGGCTGGGCAGGCTGTAGAGCATGCCGCCGTGGCCCATTGCGATGCCGTCGTCCACCGCGATGGTGTGAAACTCTCTGGGCACCCCACCCGCGGCGCGCACCGCGTCGCCGACGATCTCCCCGACGTCCTTGAGGTGCACGTGGCCGGGCACGAACTGGGTGTAGGAGTTCGCGATGGCCACGATGGGCTTACCGAAGTCGGAGTCGGTCATGCCGGTCGCCCGCCACAGTGCCCGGGCACCGGAGGCGGCTCGTCCGACGGTGGTGGTGCGTGAGCGCAGCGGCGGCATGAGGGGGTCCTTGGCAGTGCGGTAGGGGCGTGGGTTGACGTTACTCGCGTTCGGTGGGTGAACCCGGTTCATCGGGTTCCGCGGTGCTCGCCGCTGGGCGGCGGGCCTGCGCGGCGGCGGCGAACGGGTCCGGCAACCGGCCACCGCTGACTGCGGCGAGTTGTCGCAGGTCGTTGAACCCCACTGCGGGAAGCGTGACCTCCGAGCCGTCGCGCAGCACCGCCCGCCCCCAGCCGCCCCGGCGGAACCGGACGCCGCGCAACTCGTCCCACCCGATCCTGCGGGTGCGCAACGCCGCGCGGACACTGACCCCGTCGACATCGGCGACGGTCCGCACCCGCAGCACCCAGGCCGCCGCCAGCAGTGGTAACGCCAGCAGCCAACCCAGCCTGGAAGGGGCGGACAACGCCAACGGGCTTGCGCCGACGAACGCGACCAGCACCGCCAGCAGCGCCGCCCGCGACACCCGCAGCACCACGCGGGGTGCCAGGTCCGCACGATCGGGGCTCACCTGACCATCGTGGCATTCATCCCTGCCGTCCGCGCCGTCTCACGATGCGGGAGCGCCGTTCCGCAGAGTTGACGGCGGCGGCGGCGGCCACCTACCTTCGTGGCATGGACAGGCGTGACGTACTCGTAATCAGTTGGCGCGTCGCCAGCTGAGCCGGTCCTATCCCGCCTCACCTCAGCACCCGACGCGCCACCCTCGCCACGCGGACCCCCGCGGCGGGGGTCTTTTTTTGCCCGGATCCGGCCCCGGTCACAGAACAGGAACCCGCCCGTGAGCGCACCCACCGCCCGCCCGACACCCGTCCCCCGGCCGATGAGAACCGCCCCTGCACGAGGACCGGTGGCCGCCCCCGAGCGGGTCACCGGCGCCCAGTCGCTGGTGCGCGCTTTGGAGGAGGTGGGCTGCGAGATCGTCTTTGGGATCCCCGGCGGGGCGATCCTGCCGGCCTACGACCCGCTGCTGGACTCCACCCGGGTGCGCCACGTCCTGGTGCGCCACGAGCAAGGCGCCGGGCACGCCGCCACCGGGTACGCCCAGGCCACCGGACGGGTGGGGGTGTGCATGGCCACCTCCGGGCCCGGCGCCACCAACCTGGTCACCCCGATCGCCGACGCCCACATGGACTCCGTTCCACTGGTGGCGATCACCGGGCAGGTGGCGCGCCCCTCGATCGGCACCGACGCCTTCCAGGAGGCCGACATCTCCGGCATCACGATGCCGATCACCAAGCACAACTTTTTGGTGACCGATCCCCTCGACATCCCCCGCGCTATTGCCGAGGCGTTCCATTTGGCGAGCACCGGGCGCCCAGGCCCGGTGCTGGTGGACCTGCCCAAGGACGTGCTGCAGGCGCAGACCACGTTCAGCTGGCCACCGGAGATGCGCCTGCCCGGGTACCGGCCGATCACCAAGCCGCACGGCAAGCAGGTCCGCGAAGCCGCCCGGCTGATCGCCGCCGCCCGCCGGCCGGTGCTCTACGTCGGGGGTGGGGTGATCAAAGCGCAGGCGTGCGACGAGCTGGCGGAGCTGGCGGAGCTGACCGGCATTCCGGTGGTCACTACGCTGATGGCGCGGGGCGCGTTCCCCGACAGCCACCGGCAGAACCTGGGTATGCCCGGCATGCACGGCACCGTCGCCGCGGTCGCCGCCATGCAGCGCAGCGACCTGCTGATCACCCTCGGGGCCCGCTTCGACGACCGGGTGACCGGGCAGCTGAGTTCGTTCGCGCCCGAGGCGAAGGTCATCCACGCCGACATCGACCCGGCCGAGATCGGCAAGAACCGGGTCGCGGACGTGCCGATCGTGGGCGACTGCCGTGAGGTTCTGGTTGAGCTGGTGGAGGCGGTCCGCGCCGATCGGGCGCTGAGCCCGGCTGGTGGGCAGCCCGACCTGTCGGCGTGGTGGGAGCAGCTGCTCGGCATCCAGACCACCTACCCGCTGGGCTATGACCGACCCAGCGACGGGGCGCTGTCCCCGGAGCTGGTGATCGAACGAATCGGCAAGGCGGCGGGACCTGAGGCGATCTACGTCGCTGGCGTCGGTCAGCACCAGATGTGGGCGGCGCAGTTCATCTCCTACGAGAAGCCCCGCACCTGGTTGAACTCCGGCGGGCTCGGCACCATGGGCTACGCGGTGCCCGCCGCCATGGGCGCCAAGATGGGCCTGCCCGACGCGGAAGTGTGGGCCATCGACGGCGACGGGTGCTTCCAGATGACCAACCAGGAGCTGGCGACCTGCGCCATCGAGGGGGTGCCGATCAAGGTGGCGGTGATCAACAACGGCAACCTCGGCATGGTGCGGCAGTGGCAGACGCTGTTCTACGGCGAGCGGTACTCCAACACCGACCTGTCCACCCACGCCACCGCCGACCACCGGCGCATCCCAGATTTCCTGCTGCTGGCCGAGGCGCTCGGGTGTGTGGGTTTGCGCTGCGAGCGGGAGGAGGACGTGGACGCCACGATCGCGGCGGCCCGGGCGATCACCGACCGGCCAGTGGTGATCGACTTCGTGGTCGGCGCCGACGCCCAGGTGTGGCCGATGGTGGCCGCGGGTACCGGCAACGACCAGATCATGGCCGCCAGGGGCATCCGCCCGCTGTTCGACACCGACGACGCCGCACCCGAGGTCACCGAGGCTGCTGTCGCGGCCGCAGGAGGAGCACAGCAGTGAGCACCCACACCCTCTCTGTGCTGGTGGAGGACAAGCCCGGGGTGCTCGCGCGTGTGGCCAGCCTGTTCTCCCGGCGCGGGTTCAACATCACCTCGCTCGCCGTCGGCGCCACCGAGCTGCCGGACGTCTCGCGCATGACGATCGTGGTCAGCGTGGCGGACTTTCCCCTGGAGCAGGTCACCAAGCAGCTCAACAAGCTGGTCAACGTGCTCAAGATCGTCGAGCAAGACCCCGAGCATGCGGTGGCCAGGGAACTGCTGTTAGTCAAGGTGCGGGCCGACGCCACCGTGCGCAGCCAGGTCCTGGAGACAGTTGCCCTGTTCCGGGCGAAGGTGATCGACGTGTCCGCCGAAGCAGTCACCATCGAAGCCACCGGCACCCCCGCCAAGCTTGCGGCGCTGCTGCGGGTCCTGGAACCGTATGGCATCCGCGAGATCGCCCAGTCCGGCGTCGTGGCGCTGGGCCGTGGTCCCAAATCCATCACCGCCAGCCGATGACACCCACCCGAGTACCGAACGAAAGGCAACCACTGTGAGCGTCGAGATCTTCTACGACGACGATGCCGACCTGTCGATCATCCAGGGACGAAAGGTCGCGGTGATCGGCTACGGCAGCCAGGGCCACGCGCACGCGCTCAGCCTGCGCGACTCCGGCGTCGATGTGCGGGTAGGACTGAAGGAGGGCTCACGGTCGCGCGCCAAGGCCGCCGAGCAGGGCCTGCAGGTAATGACCCCCGCTGAGGCCGCCGCCGAGGCGGACGTGATCATGCTGCTCGCGCCGGACACCGCGCAGGCGCAGATCTTCACCGAGGACATCGCACCCCACCTGGGCGCGGGGGATGCGCTGTTCTTCGGCCACGGGCTGAACATCCACTTCGACCTGATCACCCCGCCGGGCACCGTCACCGTGGCGATGGTCGCACCCAAGGGCCCCGGTCACCTCGTGCGCCGGCAGTTCGTCGACGGCAAGGGCGTGCCGTGTCTGATCGCGGTGGACCAGGACCCTACCGGCGACGGCCAGGCGCTGGCGCTGAGCTACGCAAAGGGCATCGGGGGCACCCGCGCGGGCACTATCAAGACCACCTTCCGCGAGGAGACCGAGACCGACCTGTTCGGGGAGCAGGCCGTGCTCTGCGGTGGCACCGAGGAGCTGGTCAAGACCGGCTTCGAGGTGATGGTCGAGGCTGGCTACGCCCCAGAGATGGCCTACTTCGAGGTGCTGCACGAGCTGAAGCTGATCGTCGACCTGATGTATGAGGGCGGCATCGCCCGCATGAACTACTCCGTGTCCGACACCGCCGAGTTCGGTGGGTACCTGTCCGGGCCGCGAGTGATCGACGCCGGCACCAAGGAGCGGATGAAGGCGATCCTCGCCGACATCCAGTCCGGGGAGTTCACCCGGCGTCTGGTGGCCAACGTCGCGAACGGCAACACCGAACTGGAGGCGCTGCGCAAAGCCAACGCCGAACACCCGGTGGAGGTCACTGGCCGTAAGCTGCGCGAGCTCATGTCCTGGGTGGACCGGCCGATCACCGAAACAGCCTGACCCCCCCGCCCCCCGCAAATAGCGGGCTATCTGTCGTCAGTAGGCCGCCCTAGCCGCAAATAGCCCGCTATTTGCGGTGGTTACGCTCGATCGCGCACCCACCATGCCCGCACACCCCCACCGGGAGAGCACCTCGTGACCCAGTCTGACCGCCCTGTTGTCCTCATCGCCGAGAAGCTGGCGCCGTCGGTCGTCGACGCGTTGGGTGCGGGGGTCCAGGTGCGCCACGTCGACGGCACCGACCGGCCCGCGCTGCTGGCAGCGGTGGCCGGGGCGGATGCACTGCTGGTGCGCTCGGCCACCCAGGTGGACGCCGAGGTCCTCGCCGCCAGCAGCCGATTGAAGGTGGTGGCCCGGGCCGGCGTCGGGTTGGACAACGTGGAGGTAGCAGCGGCGACGGCGCGCGGGGTGATGGTGGTCAACGCGCCGACCTCCAACATCGTCTCCGCCGCCGAACATGCCGTCGCCCTGCTGCTGGCCGCGGCGCGGCAGATCCCGGCCGCGGACGCCACTCTGCGGGCGCGCACCTGGAAGCGCAGCAGCTTCAACGGTGTGGAGATCTCCGGCAAGACCATCGGGGTGGTGGGCCTAGGCAAGATCGGCCAGCTGTTCGCCCAACGCATCGCGGCGTTCGGCACCACCCTGATTGCCTACGACCCCTACGTGTCCGCGGCCCGCGCCGCCCAGCTGGGCATCGAGCTGGTCAGCCTGGAGCAACTGTTGCGCCGGGCCGACGCGTTCAGCGTCCACCTACCCAAGACCGCCGAGACCAAGGGCCTCATCGGTGCGGAGCAGTTGGCGCTGACCAAGCGCGGGGTCATTGTGGTCAACGCGGCCCGCGGCGGGTTGATCGACGAGGCGGCGCTGGCCGATGCGCTGCGCAGCGGGCAGGTCGGTGCCGCCGGCATCGACGTCTATGCGAGCGAACCGTGCACCGACTCGCCGTTGTTCGACCTGCCGAACGCCGTGGTGACCCCCCACCTGGGTGCCTCCACGACCGAGGCCCAGGACCGGGCCGGCACGGACGTCGCGCGCAGCGTCACGCTCGCGCTGGCCGGGGACTTCGTTCCCGATGCGGTGAACGTGCAAGCCGGCGGCGTGGTCAGCGAGGAGGTCGGCCCGTGGCTGGAGCTGGTGCGCAAACTGGGGGTGCTGCTCGGGGCGGTCGCCGGTGCGTTGCCGAGCGCGATCACCGTCGATGTTCTCGGCGAGCTCGCGGCCGAGGACGTCACCGTGCTGCAGCTGGCGGCATTGCGAGGGGTGTTTTCCGCTGTCGTGGAGGACCAGGTGACCTTCGTCAACGCGCCGGCCTTGGCGCAGGAGCGCGGCGTCAGCATCGATCTGACCACGGCGACGGAGAGCCCCAACCACCGCAGCCTGGTCGAGGTGCGGGCGGTCCTGGCGGACGGATCGAGCTACCGCGTCGCCGGTTCGTTGTCCGGCCCGCAGCAGGTGCAGAAGGTGGTGGCGGTCAACGGTCGGCATTTCGACCTGCGGGCCGAGGGCACCAACCTGCTGCTGTCCTACAGTGACCGGCCGGGCGTGATGGGCCGGGTGGGCACCCTGCTGGGGGAGGCGGGGGTGAACATCGAAGCCGCCCAGATCAGCCAGGCGGCCGAGGGTGACGGTGCCACGATGATCCTGCGGGTGGACCGCGAAGTGCCACCGAACCTGTTGGAGCCGATCGGTGCCGCCGTGGGAGCGAGCACTGTCCGGGCAGTGGACTTCAGCTGAGGCCGCTGAGCTGTACAGGTGCGGCGGCCGCGCAAGTGATCCTCAGCCATCACGCGCGGTAGGTTCATACCCCAGGCCGCACGATCGGCGCCCGCCAGGTCGCGGGCCACCCGCCCCCCGACGGAGGTAGTTCATGAAGCTTGCGGTGGTGCCCGGTGACGGGATCGGCCCGGAGGTCATCGACGAAGCGCTGAAAGTGCTCGGCGAGGTCGTGCCGACGGCTGAGACGGTCACCTACGACCTCGGGGCGTCGCGGTGGCACGCCACCGGCGAGCTGCTGCCGGACTCGGTGCTCACCGAACTCCGCGCCCACGACGCGATCCTGCTCGGCGCGGTGGGCGACCCGTCGGTACCCAGCGGAATCTTAGAGCGTGGCCTGCTGCTGCGGTTACGCTTCGAACTCGATCACCACGTCAACCTGCGGCCGGCCCGGCTGTTTCCCGGAGTGCGGTCCCCGCTGTCCGAGCCCGGTGACATCGACATCGTGGTGGTCCGGGAGGGCACCGAAGGCCCGTATGTGGGCAACGGTGGTGTGCTGCGCCGTGACAGCCGACACGAGGTCGCGACCGAGGTGAGCCTGAACACCTGGTTCGGCGTCGACCGGGTGGTGCGCAACGCCTTCGACCGCGCCGCCGCCCGGCGCCAGCACGTCACCCTGCTGCACAAGACGAACGTGCTCACCCACGCCGGATCGCTGTGGTCGAGGGTGGTGGAGGAGGTGTCGTTGGAGCACCCCGACGTCACCGTGGACTACCAGCATGTGGACGCGGCTACGATTCACCTGGTCACCGACCCCGGGCGGTTCGACGTGATCGTCACCGACAACCTGTTCGGTGACATCATCACCGATCTTGCCGCGGCGGTCACCGGAGGCATCGGTCTCGCGGCGAGCGGCAACATCGACATGACCGGCGCGAACCCGAGCATGTTCGAGCCGGTGCATGGCAGCGCGCCCGACATCGCCGGGCACGGTGTCGCCGATCCCACCGCTGCGGTGCTGTCGGTGGCCCTGCTGCTCGATCACGTCGGCCGGTCGGACGCGGCTCGGCGGGTGGAGGCAGCGGTGGCGTTCGACCTGGCCACCCGAGATCCCCGGTCACCGGGGTCCACCACGTCGATCGGGGACCGGCTGGCCGCGCTGGTGTCGACCGTCGCCTGACATGTGCGCCAGGACCTGTTCCCCAGGAGAACCCGATGAGCCCTCCCGCCACCAGCCGCACCACGCCAGCCGGCACGCCGCTGGGGGACGCCTTCCACGTCTATGACACCACGCTCCGCGACGGCGCCCAAGCCGAGGGCATTACCTACTCGGTAGCCGACAAGCTGGCCGTCGCGCGGCTGCTGGACGAGCTGGGGGTGGGCTTTATCGAAGGCGGCTGGCCGGGTGCCATGCCCAAGGACACCGAGTTCTTCGCCCGCGCCGCCGCGGAACTCGACCTTCGACATGCCGTCCTGGTCGCTTTCGGTGCCACCCGTAAACCCGGTCTGGTGGCGGCCGATGACCCGCAGGTGAGGGCGCTGCTGGACTCGCTGGCTCCGGTGGTGACCTTGGTGGCCAAGTCCGACCGCCGCCACGTGGAGCGCGCGCTGCGCACCGACCCCGCGGAGAACCGGGCGATGGTGACCGACACCGTGGCGCTGCTGGTCTCGCAGGGTCGTCGGGTGTTCGTGGACCTGGAGCACTTCTTCGACGGTTACACCCACGACGCCGACCACGCGGTCGGGGTGGTGCAGGCGGCGGTGCAGGCCGGGGCGGACGTGGCGGTGCTGTGCGACACCAACGGCGGCATGCTGCCGCTGCAGGTCGCCGAAGTGGTGGCCGCAGTGTCCGCGCGCACCGGGGCCCGCCTGGGCATCCACTGTCAGGACGACACCGCGTGCGCGGTGGCCAACAGCATCTCCGCGGTGCAGGCCGGGGCCAGCCACGTGCAGTGCACCGCGAACGGCTACGGCGAGCGAACCGGCAACGCCGACCTGTTCGCCGTCATCGGCAACCTTTCCACCAAGTTGGACATGCCGGTGTTGCCTGAGGGCGCGCTGGCGGACCTGGTCCGGGTGAGTCATGCCCTGGCGGAGCTGGCCAACACCGCTCCCGAACCGCGGCAGGCCTATGTGGGCGCCAGCGCGTTCGCGCACAAGGCGGGGTTGCATGCCAGCGCTATCAAGGTAGACCCGGAGCTGTACAACCACCTGGACCCGGCCGTGGTGGGCAACGACATGCGGGTACTGGTCACCGAGATGGCCGGCCGCGCCAGCATCGAGCTCAAGGGCCGCGAGCTGGGCGTCGACCTGGCCGGTCAGGGCCAGGCCGTGAGCCAGGTGGTGGAGCGGGTCAAGGCGCTGGAGTCACGGGGGTGGAGCTTCGAGGCGGCCGACGCGTCGTTCGAGTTGCTGCTGCGGGAGGCCATCGGCGCTGTGGCGCCCGCACCGTTCATGCTGGAGAGTTACCGCGTCATCCTGGAGCACCGTGCCGGGGGCAGCGTGGTCGCCGAGGCCACCGTGCGCGGGGAGGTGTCCGGCACCCGGGTGATCGCCACCGCCGAGGGTAACGGGCCGGTGAATGCCCTGGACGCGGCGCTGCGCACCGCTCTTCGTCCGGCGCACCCCTGGGTGGACGCGGTGGAGCTGGCCGATTACAAGGTGCGCATCCTGGACGGCTCGCACGGCACCGACGCCGTGACCAGGGTGCTGATCACCAGCGCGGACGGTGCTGCCCGGTGGACCACCGTGGGGGTGGACGACAACGTGGTGGAGGCATCGTGGCTGGCTTTGGTCGACGCCATGGCCTACGCGGCGCTGCACCGCGACTGAACACGCCGTTCCCGGGGCGCCGTAGGGTGTGTGGACATGCGCTTGGGACGGATCGCCAGCCCGGACGGGGTCGCTTTCGTGAGCATCGAGGGCGACGGCAGCCACCGCACCGCACGGGAGATCGCCGAGCACCCCTTCGGCACCCCGACCTTCACCGGCCGCAGCTGGCCGCTGGACGACGTCCGGCTGCTCGCGCCGATCCTGGCATCGAAGGTGGTCTGCGTCGGCAAGAACTACGCCGACCATGTCACCGAGATGGGCGGGGCCACCCCGGCTGACCCGGTCATCTTCCTCAAGCCGAACACCTCCATCATCGGCCCTGGTGTGCCGATTGTCCTGCCGCCTAGCTCGACTCACGTCGATTTTGAGGGCGAGCTGGCCGTGGTGATCGGCCGACCGTGCAAGGACGTGCCCGCGGCGAGGGCGCTCGAGGTGGTGCTCGGCTATACGGTGGCCAACGACGTCACCGCCCGCGACCACCAGAGCGCCGACGGGCAGTGGACCAGGGCCAAGGGCCACGACACGTTCTGCCCGCTCGGCCCCTGGATCGAGACCGTGCTCGACCCCGCCGACCTCGACCTGTGTACCGAGGTGGACGGCGTGACCAAGCAGGACAGCTCGACAGCGTTCCTGCTACACGACGTGCCGGCCGTCATCGAGTGGATCTCGGCGGTCATGACGTTGTTGCCCGGCGACGTCATCCTCACCGGCACCCCGGCGGGGGTCGGCCCGCTCAGCGCCGGTCAGTCCGTCAGCGTCACCGTGTCGGGTATCGGTACTCTGACCAATCCGGTTGCGACGAAGTCGTCGTGAGCACGCCCACGGTGCCAGTCCGAGTCCGGTTCTGCCCGTCGCCCACCGGAACTCCGCACGTGGGGCTGGTCAGGGCGGCGCTGTTCAACTGGGCCTTCGCTCGTCACCACGGCGGCACCTTCGTCTTCCGCATCGAGGACACCGACGCCGCCCGTGACACCGAGGCGTCCTACGCCGCGCTGCTCGACGCGCTTCGCTGGCTGGGCCTGGACTGGGATGAGGGCCCGGAGGTAGGTGGACCGCACGAGCCCTACCGGCAGTCACTGCGCCGCCCCTTGCACAACGAAGTGCTGCGCCAGTTGATGGCGGCAGGGGAAGCCTACGAGAGTTTCTCCACGCCTGAGGAGGTCGAAGGCCGCCACCGTGCAGCCGGGCGCGACGCCAAGCTGGGCTATGACAACCACGACCGCAGCCTGACCGACGCCCAGAAGCAGGCATTCCGCGACGCCGGGCGCAAACCCGTGCTCCGACTCCGTATGCCAGAACACGACCTCGCTTGGACTGACCTGGTCCGCGGGGAAACAAGGTTCCGGGCGGGCGCGGTGCCGGACTTTGCCCTGACCCGGGGCACCGGCGAGCCGTTGTACACGCTGGTCAACCCGGTCGACGATGCCCTGATGGGCATCACCCACGTGCTGCGTGGCGAGGACCTGCTCTCCTCCACCCCCCGCCAGCTCGCGCTGTACGAGGCGCTGGCGAGGATCGGCGTCGCCAAGCAGACGCCGCAGTTCGGGCACCTGCCCCTCGTTCTCGGCGAGGGCAACAGGAAGTTGTCCAAACGCGACACCGAGGCCAACTTGTTCGCGCACCGCGAGCGCGGTTTCCTTCCCGAGGGCCTGCTCAACTACCTGGCGCTGCTGGGCTGGGCCATCGCCGACGACCACGAGGTGTTCAGCCTCGCCGAGATGGTGGCGGCCTTCGACGTCGCTGACGTCGTCAGCAACCCGGCCCGTTTCGACCAGAAGAAGGCCGACGCTATCAACGCCGAGCACATTCGGATGCTCGACCCGGCCGACTTCGCTGCGCGGCTGCGTGCGCACCTTCTCGAACACGGTGCGCTGCCCGCCGATGCCGACCCGGATGTGTTCGCCGCCGCCGCTGCGCTCGTGCAGACCCGCATCGTGGTGCTCTCCGACGCCGCTGCGCTGCTGCATTTCCTGTTCGTCGAGGAGGCCGGCTTCACCGTCGATCCCGTCGCCGCCGAGAAAGTCCTGGGCGACGACGCCCAGGAACCGCTGCGCGCGGCCGTCGCAGCGCTGGATTCGCTGCCTACCTGGAGCCCGGCGAGCATCGAGGAATCGCTGAAGCTGGCACTGGTTGACGGTCTCGGCCTGAAGCCGCGCAAGGCCTTCGCGCCGGTGCGGGTCGCGATCACCGGGTCCACCATCAGCCCCCCGCTGTATGAGTCGATGGACCTGCTCGGCCGCGATCGGTGCTTGGTGCGGCTGCGTGCTGTGGTGGCATCGGCCTGAGCGATGAGTCCGGGGCGGATTGGTGGTCGGCGGCGCTGGTGCGTTATTCTGGACGACGGCTACGGCGGTCGCCACGGGAGTAAAAACCCGCCAGGACGCCGAAAGTCATTGGGGTATGGTGTAATTGGCAACACTAGGGATTCTGATTCCCTCATTCTAGGTTCGAGTCCTGGTACCCCAGCGCAGTGAACCAACTGCACGGTGCTCTACGCTTTACTCGGCGCGATCAGCTCAAGTCTTGGCCCCGTCGTCTAGCGGCCTAGGACGCCGCCCTCTCACGGCGGTAGCGAGGGTTCGAATCCCTTCGGGGCTACACCACATCAGACGTTTGCTCCCGGCACCGGGGGCAAACGTCTGATGCGCTTACAGCCGGTGGTGCAAGGCGTCGGCCGCTGCCAACAGATCAGCGGCCCACCGCACTCCGGGCCGCCGACCGATCCGGTCGACCGGGCCGGACACCGACACCGCGGCCACCACCGCGCCGGTGGCGTCACGCACCGGCGCGGATACGCTCGCCACCCCAGGTTCGCGCTCGGCGACGCTCTGCGCCCACCCCCGCCGCCGCACGTCTACCAGAGTGCGCTCGGTGAAACTGGCATCGGCCAGGGTGGCTCGCTGCGTTGCCGGGTCGCACCAGGCCAGCAGCACCTTGGCTGCTGAGCCCGCCGTCATCGGCAGTCGCGCTCCTACCGGGACGGTGTCGCGCAGCCCAGCTGGCGGCTCTACTGCCGCGATACAGACCCGCCCGCGGCCGTCACGGCGGTACAGCTGGGCGCTCTCACCGGTGATGTCCCGTAACCGCGGCAACACCGCCGCCGCGGCCTCCAGTAGCGGATCGTGCGCAGCAGCCGCCAACTCGCCCAGCGCCGGACCCGGCTGCCACCTCCCCGCCGCGTCCCTGGCAAGCAAGCGGTGCGTCTCCAGCCCCACCGCCAGGCGGTGGGCAGTGGCTCGTGGCAGTCCCGTCTGGGTACACAGCTCGGCGAGGGTGCACGGCTGCACCGCAACCGCCGCCAGCACGGTCACTGCCTTGTCGAGCACCCCGATGCCGCTATGCTGTCCCACAAGTCGATACTAGCTTCCCGAATGATGAGAATTAGGGATGCACGACACGGCGGGCAGCGACGGAGGACAAAGCGATGGCGAAGACGCTGGCGGAGAAGGTCTGGGACGCTCATGTGGTGCGCAGCGGGCCTGGGCAGGGCGGCGCCCGCGAGCCGGACCTGCTCTACATCGACCTGCACTTGGTGCACGAGGTGACCAGCCCACAGGCGTTCGAAGGGCTGCGTCTGGCTGGGCGCAGCGTCCGTCGCTCCGACTTGACCATCGCTACCGAGGATCACAACGTTCCCACCCAAGACATCGACCAGCCAATTGCTGACCTCGTCTCGCGCACCCAGATCGACACCTTGCGCCGCAACTGCGCGGAGTTCGGCATCCGGCTGCACTCGATGGGCGACGCCGAGCAGGGCATCGTGCACATCATCGGCCCTCAACTCGGACTCACCCAGCCGGGGTTGACCATCGTCTGCGGCGACAGCCACACCTCGACCCACGGGGCGTTCGGTGCGCTGGCCTTCGGTATCGGCACCAGCGAGGTGGAGCACGTCCTCGCCACCCAAACCCTGTCGCTGCGCCCGTTCAAGACGATGGCGGTGAACGTCGAGGGTGCCCTGGCACCCGGGGTCAGCAGCAAAGACCTCGTCCTGGCTGTCATCGCGCAGATCGGCACCGGAGGTGGTCAGGGGTACGTGCTGGAGTATCGCGGCGAGGCCATCAGGGCGATGTCGATGGAAGCGCGGATGACGGTGTGCAACATGTCGATCGAAGCAGGCGCCCGGGCCGGGATGATCGCCCCGGACCGGACCACCTACGACTACCTGGCCGGGCGCCCGCACGCGCCCACCGGCGCCGACTGGGACGCCGCGGTGGCAAGCTGGGAGCAGCTGCAGACCGACGACGACGCAGTGTTCGACCACGACGTGCACATCGATGCCGCCACGCTCACCCCGTTCGTGACCTGGGGTACCAACCCCGGCCAGGGGTTGCCGCTGTCGGCCTCGGTACCCGACCCTGCCCTGATCGGCGAGGATGGCCTGCGGATCGCGGCGGAGAAGGCGCTCGAATATATGGGCCTCAGGCCAGGGACGCCGCTGCGTGACATCGCGGTGGACACGGTGTTCCTCGGCTCATGCACGAACGGCCGGATCGAGGATCTTCGGGCGGCGGCGGCGGTCCTGCGGGGACGCACGGTCGCCGACGGGGTACGCATGCTCGTCGTGCCCGGCTCGATGCGGGTCAAGGCACAGGCCGAGCAGGAAGGCCTCGACGCGGTGTTCATCGCCGCAGGTGCGCAGTGGCGGCAAGCCGGGTGCTCGATGTGTCTGGGCATGAACCCCGACCAGCTCTCGCCGGGTGAGCGCTGCGCCTCCACCTCCAACCGCAATTTCGAGGGACGCCAGGGCAAGGGTGGGCGAACCCACCTGGTCTCCCCCCTGGTGGCCGCGGCCACAGCAGTGCGCGGCACCCTGTCCGCCCCCGCCGATCTCGCCTGATTCGGAGCACCCACCATGGACGCCTTTACCACCCACACTGGCACCGGCGTTCCGCTGCGCCGCTCCAATGTGGACACCGATCAGATCATCCCCGCGGTGTACCTCAAGCGGGTCACCCGGACCGGGTTCGAGGACGGCCTGTTCGCCGCTTGGCGCAACGACCCCGCCTTCGTGCTGAATGTCGCACCGTTCGACTCCGGGACGGTGCTCGTCGCCGGACCCGACTTCGGAACGGGGTCCTCCCGCGAGCACGCGGTGTGGGCGTTGAGCGACTACGGCTTCCGGGTCATAATCTCCTCCCGCTTTGCCGACATCTTCCGCGGAAACGCCGGTAAGCAGGGTCTGCTGGCCGCCGAGGTCGCCCAACCCGACGTGGAGCTGCTGTGGAAGCTGTTGGAGGAACACCCCGGCACGCAGGTGCACGTGGACCTGGCCGAGCGCACCGTCAGCGCGGGGGATCTCGTGGTGCGCTTCCACATCGACGACTACACCCGCTGGCGCCTGCTGGAAGGCCTGGACGACATCGCCTTGACGCTGCGTCAGGTGGAGCAGATCGGCACCTTCGAACGAACGCGGCCGGACTGGTTGCCGACAACGAGCACGGCGCCCGGCGGCTAACGCCCCCAGCCCGCACCAGATGCGGGGCGGCACATGGACTTCCGGTGGCGGCGGGTTTACCGTCAACACACCCGGTCCGACGTGGGCCACCGTGTCGCGGAGGATGAACGATGAACAAGGCCCAACTCATCGACCTGCTGTCCCAACGCCTGGGTGGTGACAAGCGCGGGGCGGCCACCGCCGTCGAAGGCGTGGTGGACATCGTCGTGCGCACGGTGCAGTCCGGTGAGAACGTCACGATCACCGGGTTCGGGGTGTTCGAGAAGCGGGACCGCGCCGCCCGGGTCGCGCGTAATCCGCGCACCGGGGAGACCGTGCGGGTAGCCCCGACGTCGGTGCCGTCCTTCCGCCCCGGAACGAACTTCAAGGCCGTGGTCAGCGGCGCCGCCGACCTGCCGGCTGATGCTCCGGCGGTCAAGCGGGCGACCGCGTCGCGCCGCGTCCGTCCCGTAGCGGCTACTGCGCAGGCGGCGGCCACCGCGCGATCTAGCCGCACCGCCACGTCGGGACCGAAGACCGCCGCGGCCAAGACCGCAGCCAAGGCAGCCGCGGCCAGTGCACCACCCAAGGCGCCCAAGGCTGAGAAGCCGGCGAAGGGCAAGAAGGTGACGGAGAAGAAGAAGGCCGCCAAGGCCAAGAAGTAAGCCTGCTTCAGTGAAACGGGTCGGGCAGGTGGTGCAGCGCTACCACGCGCCCGGCCACCGAGGACAACACCCAGGTGCTGGCCTTACGGGTGCGTAGATCCGGCACCGCAATGCCACCGGCCTGAGCCCAACGCGCCACCAGATCGGGAATCACCCCACCCTGGCTGCAGAGCACCGGCGTTCCGGCGGCGTCCATCACCTGCTGGGCGCGGCGCACCCCGGCTGCGGGGTCGGCTGCGTACGCCTCCTCCGACAGGGTGGGCTCCACCTGCACCGCGACCCCCAGGTCGTCTGCCAGCGGCTGCACCGTCTGGGTGCACCGCACCCGGTCGGCGGCATGCACTGTGGTGGGACCGAACGCGCGGTACACCGCCACCAGGGCAGCGGCCTGCGTTCGGCCGGCGCCCTCAAGCGGACGCTGCGTGTCGGGGCCGGGAAAGTCCTTGCGGTGGCCCGCCCGGGCGTGCCGCACAACCAGCAGCGTGGCTGTGTCGGCGGGAAGCGCGGCGAAGGTGGCTAGCACCCGCGCGTCACCAGGATGCGTCACCATGCGCGCGGCCTGCTCAACCGGCGTCCAGCGCAGCTGGTCGGCCTCGTTGTTCGGGGTGAACCACCCGTCCCGACATCGTGCAGCCCAGTAGTCCACCCGCTTGCGGCCAGCCGGTACCCGGTACTCGCTGCGGCCGAGGTAGCGGCCCAGCTGCCCGTGGTGCCCGGTCTCCTCGGCCAACTCCCGCACCGCGGCCACCACCCGGTGCTCCCCGTGCTCCACCTTGCCTTTCGGTAGCGACCAGTCGTCGTAGCGCGGACGGTGCACCAATGCCACCTCGACGCCGCCGCCTCCGGCGGCAGACGCCCGAGCGCCGCCTCCGGCGGCAGACGCCCGAGCGCCGCCTTCGGCGGCAGACGCCCGAGCGCCGCCTTCGGCGGCAGACGCCCGATCGCCGCCTCCGGCGGCAGACGCCCGATCGCCGCCTCCGGCGGCAGACGGGCGCCACAACACCGCGCCGGCGGCGGCCAGCGGATCAGCGGATGGGCTCACTCGGCGACATGGTGGCGGCGCATCATCTCCACCTGATGGTCGCGGACCTGCTCACCGGAGGCCGGTGAGGCGGCCCAGCCGCCGCCGGGTTCCATTGCCCAGCATCGGGTGTCGGGGTCGAGGAGGGAATCGAATACGTGGTCCAGTTCCGCGGCCAGGCGTGGGTCGCGCACCTGCACCATCACCTCCACCCGACGATCGAGGTTGCGGTGCATGATGTCGGCGCTGCCGATCCAGCACTCGTCGCTGCCCAGGAAATGGATCACCCGGGAGTGCTCCAGGAATCGCCCCAGCACACTGCGGACATGGATGTTCTCACTGAGGCCGGGCACTCCCGGGCGTAGCGCGCAGATGCCGCGCACCACCACGTCCACCGGCACCCCCGCCTGCGATGCTCGGTACAGCGCGTCGATGACCTGCTCGTCGACCAACGCGTTGGCCTTGAGGCGGATGCCGGCAGGGTGTCCGGCGCGGGCATGAGCCACCTCGGCCTCGATCCGTCCCACGATGCCCCGGCGCACCCCGTACGGCGCGACAAGCAGGTTGCGGTACTCCTTCTGCCGGGAGTACCCGGTGAGGGAGTTGAACAGCTCGGTGAGGTCGCGGCCGATCTCCGGTGACGCGGTTAACAGGCCCACGTCCTCGTAGATGCGGGCCGTCTTGGGGTTGTAGTTGCCGGTGCCGATGTGGGCGTAGCGACGGATGCTGCCGCCTTCCCGGCGCACCACCAGGCACGTCTTGCAGTGCGTCTTGAGACCTACCAGCCCGTACACCACGTGCACCCCGGCCTGCTCGAGTTTGCGCGCCCAGGTGATGTTGGCCTGCTCGTCGAAGCGGGCTTTGATCTCCACCAGAGCCACTACCTGCTTGCCGGCCTCCGCGGCGTCCACCAGCGCGTCGACGATGGGGGAGTCCCCCGACGTGCGGTACAGCGTCTGCTTGATGGCCAACACGTTGGGGTCGGCTGCGGCCTGTTCAACGAAGCGCTGGACGCTAGTGGAGAACGAGTCGTAGGGGTGATGCACCAGCACGTCACCCTCGCGCAGGGTGGCGAACACGCTCTTGGGCGTCTCCCGCTCACCGAAAGCGGGGTGGGTGGCCGGCACGAAGGGGGGGTCCTTCAGGTGCGGGCGGTCCACCGAGTACAGCTCCATCAGGCTGGCCAGGTCCAGCAGCCCGGGGACTTGCATCACGTCGCGCGGGTTGACGTCCAGCTCACGCAGCAGCAGCTCCAGCATGTGCTCGGTCATGTCGTCGGCGACTTCCAGGCGCACCGGCGAACCGAAGCGGCGGCGGGCGAGCTCGCGCTCCAGCGCCTGCAGCAGGTCCTCGTCGCGGTCCTCTTCTACCTCGACGTCGGCGTTGCGGGTGATCCGGAAAGCGTGCTGCTCCACCACATCCATGCCGGGGAACAGCATGCCCAGGTGTGCGGCGATCAGTTCCTCCAGCGGCAGGAACACATCCACCCCCTGCTGCACGCGCACGAACCGGTCGACGTTGTCGGGCACCTTGACCCTGGCGAAACGTTCCCCTGCGGTCTCGGTGTCGCGCACCGTGACCGCCAGGTTCAACGCCAGGCCGCTGATGTAGGGAAACGGGTGCGCGGGGTCGACGGCCAGTGGAGTGAGCACCGGGAACACCTGGTCGCGGAAGTACTCCGAGAGCCGCGCCCGGCTGCTGGAATCGAGGTCGCTCCATTCCGCTATCGCCACCCCTTGGGCTTCCAGCGCGGGTTGCACGTCGGTCAGGAACAGCCGTGCGTGGCGCTGGGAGATCTCCTGGGTGCGCTCGGCCACCATCCTCAGCTGCTCGCGGGGGGATAGCCCGTCCGCAGAGCGCACCGACAACCCGGTCTCGTCGCGGCGTTTGAGTCCCGCGACTCGCACCATGTAGAACTCGTCGAGGTTGGAGGCGAAGATGGCCAGGAACTTGGCTCGCTCGAGTAGCGGCAAGGAGGCGTCCTCAGCCAAGGCCAGCACCCGGGCGTTGAAGTCCAGCCAGCTTAGCTCCCGGTTGAGGTAGCGGTCCTCAGGCAGGTCGTCCAACACGGTGGGGGCAGCCTTCGTGGCCGCCGGGGGAGCGGTGGGCAGGGTGCGCGGGGTCCGGGGGTCGACGGGGTGTTCAGCGGTGTTGCCACCGGACCCGGACTCCGCCGAGGACAACTCTGTGGTGCTCACCTCTCGATCTTGCCCTATGACCACCAGCCAAGCACGAGACCGACACCCGCCCATCGGATCCGATCACCCGGGGGGTGCCGCCGCGGGGTAGGTCAGCAGGCAGACCCGGCCGTCGGAGTCGAGCAGGGCTCGCAGGCGTTGACCGGCGCGCAGCCGGCGCCACCCACCCAGCTCCGCCGCCTCCTGCGCACCGTGCATGCGTGTGCCGTCGTCAGCGCGGAGCTGCACCTGACCGTCGGAGTACCCGGCGACGGTCACGGGCGTGCCCATGCCGTGTACCGAGGCGGCCGTCGCGGCACCGACGCCCAGTGTCAGGGCTGCGCCCAGGTCCGCGACGGTGTCCACGTCGGTCCGCAGACCCGGCCACCCGCCCTCGAGCAGCACCGCGCCGCTGCGGGCATGGGCACGGGCCGAACCGAGCCCGAAACGCGGGTCCAGCACCGAGCCTGCCGCGACCCGGAGCAACGTCGTGCCGGTGCCCTGGGCGTCGGCGACCGCGGCACGGCCCGCGGTGTCTGCGGCGGTGAGGGCGGCTTCGAGTTCCTCGGCGCGCAACGCGGGCAGGTCGGCCTGCAGGGCCACCAGGGGCGACCCGGCGCCCAGACCCTCGGCGGCGCTGGTCAGGGCGGCGTTCAACGTGCGGGTCGGGTCCTGGCGGACCTCGGCGCCGGCACGCAGCGCGGCCGCAGCCACCGCGGCGTCGGCGGTGACGACGTGCACGTCCCGAACGGCCTGGCACCGCCGTGCGGCGGTCACCGTGTCGACGAGCATGGCCAGCACGAGTGCGGCTCGCTGCGGCTCACCCAACGACGGCGCCAGCCTGCTCTTGGCCCCGGGCAGGTCCTTGACCGTGATCAGTACCCGGGCGGTCTGCACCGGGGCGATCCTGCCACCGCCCGGCAGGGCAGGATGACGGTCGGTTCGTCATCCCTACGGCGTGGGCAGGGGGTTGTTCGGTGGCGGTGGTGGCCGTGCTCGGAGCTGGGTCGTGGGGCACCACCTTTGCCAAGGTGCTCACCGACGCCGGCAGCTCCGTTACGCTGTGGTCGCGCCGACCCGAGGTTGCGGTAGCCATCACCGCTACCCGGCACAACGCCGATTACCTGCCCGGGGTGCTGTTGCCGGCGGGTCTGCGGGCCACCGACGACCATCGCGTGGCGCTGACGGGTGCGGACACGGTAGTCCTCGCACTGCCGGCGCAAACCTTGCGCGCCAACCTCACCCGGTGGGTGCTTGACCTGCCTTCTGGCGTCACCGTGCTCAGCCTGGCCAAGGGGGTGGAGCTGCGCACGCTGGATCGGATGAGCGAGGTGATCGTGGAGGTGGCCGGAGTCCCAGCCGAGCGGGTGGCCGTGCTGAGCGGGCCGAATCTGGCGCGGGAGATCGCCGAGGAGCAGCCGACCGCCAGTGTCATCGCGTGCCCCGACCCCGACCGGGCGCGCGCGCTGCAGCTGGCGTGCACCACCGGGTACTTCCGGCCGTACACCAACGCCGACGTGGTGGGGTGCGAGCTGGGCGGCGCCGGCAAGAACGTCATTGCGCTGGCCTGTGGCATGGCGACCGGGATGGGTCTCGGGGCGAACACCACGGCGAGCCTCATCACCCGGGGTTTGGCGGAGATCACCAGGCTGGGACTGGCCCTGGGTGCCCAGGCCGGCACCTTCGCCGGCCTGGCTGGGCTTGGTGACCTGGTGGCCACCTGCTCCTCGCCGCTATCGCGCAACCGGTCGTTCGGTGAACATCTGGGCCGCGGGGACTCCATGGCGGTGACGGTGGCCGCGGCGCACGGCCAGGTGGCCGAGGGTGTGCAGTCCTGCACCGCCATCCGCGCGCTCGCCGCCCGCCACGGCGTGGAGGTCCCGATCACCGACGGGGTGCACCGGGTGTGTCACGAGGGCCGCCCCGCCGCCGCCATGGCCCGAGAACTACTGGGCCGCAGCACGAGACCGGAATGAGGAACCAGTGACGAACTTCGGTGACTCCACCCGCTGCGTGCGCGCCGGGATCGGCCCGAGGCAGGCGGGTCAAGCGTTCCTGCCGGGCCCGGTGCTGGCCGCGCCGTACCACCTCAGCCCGGCGGAGGGCACCGAGCCGCACACCTATGCCCGCAGCTCCAACCCGAGTTGGGCAGGGCTGGAGGCTGGCATTGCCGAGTTGGAAGGCGACGGGGACCCCGACGTCGGGGCAGTCGTCACCGGGTCCGGAATGGCGGCGATCACCATGCTGCTGCGGACGGTGCTGCGCGCCGGGGACCTGCTGGTGCTGCCCAGCGACGGCTACTACCAGGTTCGGGCCTACGCGAACGAGCGGTTAGCGCCACTGGGGGTGCTGGTGCGAGAAGTGCCGACCCCAACGATGGCCGACGCGGTCGCCGGGGCGCGGCTGGTGTTCGCCGAGACGCCGTCCAACCCAGGGTTGGACGTGGTGGACCTGCGCGAGCTGGCTGCGGCCACCCGTTCGGCTGGTGCGCTGCTGGCGGTGGACAACACGACCGCTACCCCGCTGGGGCAGCTGCCGTTGCGGCTGGGGGCCGACGTAGTGGTGGCCAGCGGTACCAAGGCGCTGAGCGGGCACAGCGACCTGCTGATGGGCTACGTCGCCACCGCAGACGCGGAACTGTTGGCCGCGCTGGCCAGGGAGCGTTTGCTGTCCGGGTCGGTGCTGGGGCCGTTCGAGGCGTGGCTGGCCCACCGCAGCCTGGCCAGCGCCGCGCTGCGCCTGGACCGCCAGTGCTGCACTGCCGCTGCGCTGGCGGCGGCGATGCAGTCGCACCCTATGGTCCGCGAGCTGCGCTGGCCGGGGTTGGCGTCGGACCCCGCGCACCCGGTGGCAGCCGCACAGATGACCCGGTACGGCGGGGTGCTGCGCTTCGAGCTGCCGTCGGCGTCCGCGGTGCACGCATTTGTCGCTGCATCCGAGTTGATCTGCGCCGCAACCAGTTTCGGCGGGTTGCATACCACCGCCGACCGCCGGGCACGGTGGGGTGATGCGGTGGGGGAGGGCTTCGTCCGCATCTCCTGCGGCATCGAGGACACCGACGACGTGGTGCGCGACGTGCTCGCGGCGCTGGACAGCGTGGGCGACGTGCACTGAGGCCCGTCCGCGTCCCTGCTCCGTCGGCCGCAGGGTCACTGCCGGTAGCGTGGCCGCCCATGGGTCAACGCCGCATCAGAGTGGCCGTGGTGTTCGGCGGGCAGAACAGCGAGCATGCGGTGAGCTGCGTATCGGCGGCGAGCGTGCTGGCCAACCTGGACCCGGAACGCTTCGAGGTGCTGCCGCTGGGGATCACCCGCGACGGTGCGTGGGTGCTGGGCACCGCCGACCTGGCCGAGCTGGGCATCCGGGATCGCGTATTGCCGTCGGTGGACGCCAGCGCCACCGCGTTGGCGCTGACTGCCGACCCGTCGCGCTCCGGTGGGGTCGTCGTGCTCGAAGACGGCCGGGCGGGGGAGGTGCTCGCCCAGGTCGACGTGGTGTTCCCGGTGCTGCACGGCGTCCGGGGGGAGGACGGCACCCTGCAGGGCCTGCTGGAACTCGCCGCCCTGCCCTACGTGGGCGCCGGGGTGCTGGCCAGTGCCGCCGGGATGGATAAGGAGTTCACCAAGAAGCTCTTGGCGGCCGACGGCATACCGGTGGGCACCCAGGTGGTACTGCGCGGCGGGAGCAGCACCCTCGACGACGCCCAGCGCCAAATGTTGGGCCTTCCCGTGTTCGTCAAACCGGCCCGGGCCGGCTCCTCGATCGGGATCAGCCGGGTGGCGTCCTGGGCCGACCTCGACGCCGCTATCGCGGTGGCGCGCCGCCACGACCCCAAGGTGATCATCGAGTCGGCGATCGTGGGCCGTGAGGTGGAATGCGGGGTGCTGGAGCACCCGGACGGGCGGGTGTGTGCCAGCTCGCTGGCTGAGATCCGGTTGCCCGCGGCCGGGTCCACGGCGTTCTACGACTTCGACACCAAGTACCTCGACGACGTCGCGGCCTACGACGTTCCCGCCGACCTGGACTCCGAGACCACCCGTGCGGTGCAGGAGATGGCGGTGGCGGCGTTCCGGGCATTGGACTGCCAGGGCCTGGCCCGGGTCGACTTCTTCGTCGCCGAACACGGCCCGGTGGTCAACGAGGTGAACACCATGCCGGGGTTCACCCCGATCTCGATGTACCCACGGATGTGGGCGGTCAGCGGGGTGGATTACCCCACCCTGCTGAGCACCCTGGTGGACACCGCGCTGGCCAGGGGCACCGGGTTGCGTTGAGGGCGGGTTGAGCCGGTACGGTGCGGGTGAGTTGAGCCGGGATCAGCCGCCGATCGGCGCGGGGTCCAGGTCGTGGGCAGGCAAGGTGGCGGCGACCACGTCGGAGACCTGCTGCAGCGCACCGGTGCCCGAGCCCAGCGGCAGGGTCAACGCCAGGTACGCGGCGCGGTCCACTGCGACGTAGGTGGTCGCGGCGACGCCCTGGGCGGGCACCGGGAGCTCCAGCCACTGCACCCCGTTGACGCCGATCAGGGCGGCGGCCTTGGTGAATTCCGCGGGGCGCGGAATCCCGCACCGCAGCACCACCGCTTCACCACCCGTCGCAGGGTTACGCCAGGCCAGCGCCCCCGCCGGAGCGGGTTGGGTGAGCGGGGCGCGGTCCGCGCCGGCCAACGAGGTCGGCAGCGCGGCCACCAACGACGAGCACGCCGGGTTCGCGGCGTCCGGCGCGGAGCCACCGGGCAACGCCACCGGTGCCGAGACCGGGCCACGCTGCGCGAGCACCGCCATCACCAGCACACCCACCATCAGCGCGAACGGCAAGGCGATCGCTGCGGCCACGACCGCCGGGGAGTGCCCCGACTTGGTGCGTGCCACCGCTTAGGACAGCTTGACCACGGGACACGTCAAGGTTCGGGTGATACCGGCCACAGCCTGGACCTTGGCCACGACCAGTTGGCCGAGCTCGTCCACACTGTCCGCGCCCGCCCGCACGATCACGTCATAGGGGCCGGTGACGTCCTCCGCGGCGGTGACGCCCGCAATCTCGCCGATCTCCCGGGCTACTGCTGCGGCCTTACCGACCTCGGTCTGGACCAGGATGTATGCCTGCACCACGGCGTGCCTCTCCTTCACCTGGGTGTGCGCCGGGGTAGGAACTACCCGACGGACCCGTCTGAGCCCCTGAGTCGGGTGGACCCCGACCGTCGCTCGAACTTACCCGCCGCCGCACCCGGCGGCAGCTGCTCCCAGCCCCCGGAGGCATCCCATCCCTGCGCGCACGCCATCCGCCGGATCCACCGTGGCCGAGCTCGGCGAGTTCGGTGTCATCGCCAGGGCCACTGCGCATCGCGCCCAGCCGTCGTCCACCCTGCTGGGTCCCGGAGACGACGCGGCGGTGGTGGCCGCTCCCGACGGCCGGGTAGTGGTCACCACCGACGTCCTGGTGGAGGGAGTGCACTTCCGGCTGGACTGGTCCACCGCGCAGCAGGTCGGACGCAAGGCGGCTGCGCAGAACGCCGCCGACATCGTCGCCATGGGGGCCACACCCACCGCGTTCCTCGTCGGGTTGGCCTGCCCGCCCACCACGACCGTGGCGGTGATCGACGGGCTGACCAGCGGGCTGTGGGAGGAAGCGGAGCGGGTGGGTGCCGGGGTGGTGGGCGGTGACGTGGTACGGGCAACCCAGCTCGTGCTGTCGGTCACCGCGCTAGGCGATCTGCAGGGCCGAGAGCCGGTACTGCGCTCGGGTGCCCAACCCGGTGACGTCGTCGCGGTGGCCGGCAAGCTGGGCTGGTCGGCGGCCGGGCTCGCGGTGCTGACCAGGGGTTTCCGGTCGCCGGCTGCCGTAGTCGCTGCACACCGGGTGCCGGAGCCGCCCTACGAGCTGGGCCTGGCAGCGGCGGAAGCCGGTGCGTCGTCGATGACCGACGTATCCGACGGCCTTCTGGCCGACCTGGGTCACGTGCTCACCGCGTCAGGGGTTTCGGCCGATCTGCGTCGGGCTGCGTTGACGCCCGCACCGAAGCTGATCGAGGTGGGCTCAGCCCTGGGGGTGGACCCGTGGACCTGGGTGCTAACCGGCGGTGAGGACCACGCATTCGTGGCCACCTTCCCGGCGGCGCGGGTGCTGCCGGATGGCTGGCTGGCGATCGGGGTGGTCGGCGAGGGCAGTGGATGCACCATCGACGGGGCGCCTTACGACGGTGGCGAGCCCATCGGGTGGACTGCCTTCGGCTAGCGTGAGCGACCGTGGCCGCCCGACCGTTGCGCGAGGTGATGGAGGCGGATTGGGCTGCTGCGCTGGAGCCGGTGGCCGCGCAGATCGCCGCGATGGGGGAGTTCCTCCGCGCGGAGCTGGCGGCAGGACGGACGTACCTGCCGGGCGGAGCCGCCGTGCTGCGCGCGTTTGCGCAGCCGTTCGAGGCCGTGCGCGTTCTCGTGGCCGGTCAGGATCCCTACCCGACCCCGGGCCACGCGGTGGGTCTGAGCTTCTCGGTGGCCCCGCAGACCCGGCCGGTGCCCCGCAGCCTGGCCAACATCTTCCGCGAGTACTCCACCGACCTTGACCTGCCCACGCCGAGCAGCGGGGACCTCACGCCGTGGACGCAGCAAGGGGTGCTGCTGCTCAACCGGGTGCTCACCGTGCGGCCCGGGGAACCGGCGTCCCACCGGGGTAAGGGATGGGAGGCGGTGACGGAACAGGCGATCACGGCTCTGGTGGACCGTTCGTCACCGCTGGTGGCCGTGCTGTGGGGCAAAGACGCGGCGTCGCTGACCCCCTTGCTGCACGATGTCCCGATCATCGCCTCCGCGCATCCCTCACCGATGTCCGCTGACCGCGGCTTCTTCGGATCGCGGCCCTTTAGTCGGGTCAACACCGAACTCGACGAACTTGGCGACGACCCGGTGGACTGGCGACTGCCCTGAGCCTGAGGCCGATGACCCACGACGACGAGAACCCCACACCCGGGGGTGTGGGGCTCCGGCCAAATCCGGGGTGGGGCGCCTCAGGCGCGGACGACCTTGCCCGCCTTCAGACACGAGGTGCAGACGTTCAGCCGCTTGCGGTAGCCAGGGGACACCTCGGCGCGCACGGTCTGGATATTCGGGTCCCAGCGGCGCTTGGTGCGCCGGTGCGAGCGCGAGACCGACATGCCGAAGCCGGGTCCCTTGGCGCAGACGTCGCAGACGGCAGCCATCGTGTGAAACTCCTCGGGTGGGGTGAGCAGGTAGCGGCACGGGTCAGCCGCAGGTGGAAACCCAGCACCAGGGTAGCCGCCGGCCACACCCGTCCACAAACCGGCGCCGCCGATCGGCCCTGCCGCCGGCTGTCGGTTGCCACCGTTACCCTGCGGCGGACCGTTCGGAGTTGGGCGGTCCGGCCGGTTCGGGGTTGGGGATGGTGTGCACGATGACGGCGCTGGCGGACCGGCTCGGCGGCGTCCTGGGGGCGAAAGCCGCGAATGCGCTGGCTAAGGAACTGGACATACACACGGTCGGTGACCTGCTGCGCCACTACCCGCGCCGCTACGTCGCCCGCGGTGAGCCCACCCGGATCAGCAGCCTGGAGGTGGGGGAACACGCCACCGTGCTCGCCACCGTGGAAACGGCCAGCAGCCGCAAGATGGTCAAGCGGGCAGGCACGATCCAGGAACTGGTGATCACCGACGGCCACAGCACGCTGAACTGCACCTTCTTCCAGCAGGCATGGCTGGTCAAGGAGGTGACCCACGGGCGGGAGGGGTTGTTCGCCGGCCAAGTGAGCCGGTACCGGGGCAAGTTGCAGCTGGTCCACCCGCAGCATCAACTGCTGCCCAGGCCCGGGGAGAGCCTGGACGGGCAGGCGGCAGCGGAACTGGCCGACCTCGCCCGCCCGCTCATCTCGATCTACCCCGCTACCGCAAAGCTGCAGTCCTGGACCATCAGCCAGTGCGTCCGCCAGGTGTTGGACGTCCTCGATCCCCAGGACGACCCGCTGCCGGAGCACCTGCGCGCCGAGCTGGGCTTGATGTCGCTGGATGCCGCGCTGCGCCTGGTGCACCGCCCGGAGTCACCGCCCGATGTGGAGCGGGCCAGCGCACGGTTGCGTTTCGACGAGGCGATGGCGCTGCAGCTGGTGCTCGCGCAGCGCCGTCACGCCGACTCCCAGCGGTCCGCACCGGTCTGCGTATCGCGAACAGAAGGGCTGGCCGCGGCGTTCGAAGCGCGGTTGCCGTTCGCGTTGACTGAAGGCCAGGTGGCGGTGGGCCGCGAGATCGCCCGGGCCCTGCGCCAGGCGCACCCGATGAGCCGGCTGCTGCAAGGCGAGGTGGGGTCCGGCAAGACCGTGGTGGCGCTGCGCGCAATGCTGACGGTGGTTGACTCCGGCCGGCAGGCGGTGCTGCTCGCGCCGACCGAGGTTCTCGCCGCTCAGCACGCCCGGTCGCTGCGTGCGCTGCTCGGTCCGCTGGGACGAGCCGGTGAGCTGGACAGCGCCGAGCAGGCCACCCGGGTCACCCTGCTCACCGGGTCGATGCCCACGGCAGCCAAACGGCAGGCGCTGCTGGACATCGTCACCGGCGAATCCGGGATCGTCGTGGGCACCCACGCTCTCATCCAGGACACGGTGTCCTTCTTCGACCTCGGGATGGTGGTGGTTGATGAGCAGCACCGGTTCGGCGTCGAACAGCGCGACACGCTGCGCGAACGGGGCCGGGCTGGCACCACCCCGCACCTGCTGGTCATGACAGCCACCCCCATCCCGCGCACGGTGGCGATGACGGTGTTCGGCGACCTGGAGGTGTCCACCCTGCGCGAACTGCCCCGCGGGCGCTGCGCGATCACCACCTCGGTGGTGCCGGTGGCGGAGAAACCCGGATGGATCGACCGGGCCTGGCAGCGCATCGTCGAGGAGGTGACGGCGGGCCGGCAGGCCTACGTGGTGTGTAGCCGCATCGGCGACGGTGACGGTGACGCTGACGCTGACATCGGGTCGGATGACCTCGGCGCTGGCGACGAGCCCGAGAGCCCGACTTCCGCTGTACTGGAGCTCGCCGAGGAGTTGGCGGCGGGGGCACTCGCGGGGCTGCGGGTGCAGATGTTGCACGGCCGGATGCCGGGGGCGGAGAAGGACGCCGTGATGCGGGCGTTCGCCGCGGGCGACATCGACGTGCTGGTGGCCACCACCGTCATCGAAGTCGGGGTGGACGTAGCCAACGCCACCACGATGGTGGTGATGGATGCCGAACGGTTCGGGGTCAGCCAGCTGCACCAGCTCCGTGGCCGGGTGGGCCGGGGCCAGCACCCGGGACTGTGCCTGCTGCACACCACCTCCCGGGAAGGTGCCCCCAGCCGGGAGCGGCTGGCTGCGGTGGCGGGCACTACCGACGGTTTTACCCTGGCGCAGCTCGACCTGCAGCAGCGGCGCGAGGGCGATGTGCTCGGGGTCGCCCAGTCCGGGATCCGGTCCACGCTGCGCATGCTGTCGCTGCTGCGCGATAGTGAGGTGATCGCCAGCGCCCGCGAGCAGGCGGGCCGGGTCATCGCGGACGACCCGACCCTGGCGCGTCATCCCGGGCTGGCGGCCATGGTCATCTCCGCGTTGGACGGTGACCGGGTGCAGTACCTGGACAAGGCGTGAGCCGTCCGTCCTGACTCGACGAAGGTCGCCCTGCTATAAATCCAGGACCAAAGCCGACGCTCCTGGATGGCGCGGATCTCGGCACGATCGAGGGGATGATCCTTGATCGCGCGCGCTTCGACGGCGGCAACTTGGCGGCGCTCATCACGTCGCAGTGCGGCGGGCGCAGCCAGGATGACCTGGTCCGCGCTCTGACGCCGGGCGGCCCCGAGGTCCATGAGCAGGTCAGCGTAATCGCAGTCGCCCACCACGCGCGCAACGCTGGGGTTTACGTGCGCCCTGGTCACAGGAGTACAGTGAGATGTCGTGGCAGCCGACGACAAGGTCGTGATTGGGCAGACGCATGCGGAGGACGATCCGGAGAGTGTCCTCATCGGATACCTGCTGGGCGTGGAGGCGCTGCGCGCCGGTAAACAGGCGCTGATGTGGCTCACGAAGGACGGTGTCCGCGTCGCCATGGAGGGCTTTGCCGCGACGGTCACTGCCCCCGGCGGCCCGTCGGTCGCCGAGTTGCACGTCGAGTACGTCGAGCGGGGCGGGCGGTTCTACGTCTGCCCTGTTTGTGTGAAGAAGCGCAGCCTCGAGGATGCCACCTGGACGACCGGCGCCGAGGTCAAGGGAGCCCCCTCGCTGTACGAGTTCACCGCGGGTGGAGCGCTCGTCTTCAACTACTGACCGCGAGGTCGCCGCTAAGCCCGAACCGGCGGCCTAGCCGTGGGCCAGCGTGGCGCCCGCCGTGGCCACCGCCGCGCACGCCAGCACCAGCCAGGGCGTCACCGCCCCATTACCCCAGGTGGGGATCCGGCCAGCTGTCCGACAACCCCGGTCGCCCCCAGCCCGCCCGCCGCCAGTGCCGGTCCCGCCCGTGCCGGTCCCGCCCGAGCGTGGCCGCGGCGGTGCCGAGGGCCATGGCGCTCACCGTCAGCAGCACCGGGGTGGCCGCGGGAAACGCGGGCGGTGCGGGGGCGAGTTGTTCGATGGTGCGCCGGTCATACCGACCGGCCAGCACCATCACGAGCCCACCGGTGACCGGATCCCGTTGCACCGACGGTGCCAGCCCCTGCGCCGCGGCGCGCAGGATGTCACGGTCCGACGGCGCCGGGACCACCTCACCGGCTGGGGTGGCCACCACATCCGGGGTCGGCAGGTAACTCGCCGTCACCGCGGCGAGGCCGCCGACCACCACGGCGGTGAGCAGCCACGTCGCGGCGAGCATAGTTGCGGGCCGCCTCATCTGGTGCCCCGAGCGTGACCGGTAGCTGCTGCCAGCCGCGGAGCACCCTGGTGGGCTGGCGGCGGGCACCGGGCGCCAGGGCGAGGTCGGGGAAGCGTTCCGCCAGCGACCGCAGCCCCACCTCGCCCTCGATCCGGGCCAACGCCGCTCCCAGGCAGAAGTGGCGACCCGCGGAAAACGCCAAGTGCTCGCGGGCGTTCACCCGGCCCACGTCGAAGCGGTGCGGGTCGGCGAACACCGCGGGGTCCCGGTTGGCGGCCGCGAGCATGACCGCCACCACCTGCCCGGATTCCACCGCGACGCCGTGCACCTCGGTGTCACGGGCGGCGACGCGGGCGGTGATCTGCACCGGTGACTCCACCCGCAGCACCTCCTCGACGGCGTTCGGCCACCGCGCCGGCTCCGACCGCAGCTGCGCCAGCTGGGCGGGGTGACGCAGGAGCAGGTCGATGCCGCTGCTCAACAGGTTCGCGGTGGTCTCGAACCCGGCCACCAGCAGCAGCCCCGCGATCGCGCGCAGCTCGGCCTCGGTCAACCGCTCGCCGTCCTCTTCCACGACGACGAGCTGGCTCAGCAGGTCGGTACCGGGGTGGCGGCGCAGCTGTTGCAGGTGCCGGCCCAGCCAGGTGTCGAAGCTCCACAGGGTGGTCTCGACGTGCCGAAACTCCCGCCACGTCAGGCCCAGATCCAGGCTGGGTGCGGCTCCCGCACCGAAGGCCAGCACCTGGGCCCGGTTCTCGGGTGTAACACCCAGGATGTCGGCGATGACGATCAGCGGCAGCTGGGTGCAGTAGGCCCCGACCAGGTCGACGGGTCGGCCACCGCCAGCGCGCTGCAGGTCGTCGAGCAGAGCATCGGCGGTGTCCTGCACCCGCTGGCGCAGCGACTGCACCGCGCGCGGGGTGAACACCTTGGAGACCAGGCGCCGGTAGCGGGCGTGCTCCGGGTCCTCGACGGCCAGCAGCGACGGTGGCTCGACGGGGTGCAGCACGCGGGGTCCCTGCGCCCACCCGATGATCGGTCGCAGCCGCGGCGGCATCCGGGTCGCTCGGGCGCCGGTCCGAAAGTCGGCGCTGCGCAGAATGTCGTGGCACGCACTGTGCGAGGCGCTGAGGTAGGTCAACCGACCCCGCACCACCGGCCCGGCCCCGCGCAGGGTGTCCTGCAAGGGGTAAGGATTACCGCGAGTTGCCCGATCCATGATCAACATCGCCTGTGGGTCACCGGCGCGTGCCGCGCGGCGCAACACCGCCCGCGCCAACCCGTGCTGCAGGCCCCACCGCACCGCCGCCCGCGGGCTCACCCGGACCCGCCGGCGGGGGTCCATTCGGTGAGCGCGGGCGCCTCGACGCGGGCGGGTCGCGGGCGCCGTTCGCGGGACCGGGCGGCGGCGGAGGCTGCGGCAAGCACCCCGGCGGCTAGCACCAGCCACGGCCCCGAGGTTGCCGTCACGGTCTGCTCACCGGCCACCTCGGGCGCCAGGACCACCCGGGCACGATCCAGACGCGCAGCAGTGTGGGCCAGCACCAGGACACCGGTGGCGATCAGCCACCCCGCGGTGACCAAGCTCAACCCAGGGCTCGACCGGCTGCGCCATCGCAGCACCCCGGCTGCCGCCACCAGTACCAACCCGAGGACCACGCCCACCCCGAAGGCCACCGCGGACCCGGGCAGCGGGCTCCGCGTGCCAGCGGGGTCGACCAGGACGAGGTCGCCGAACCACCCGATGGCCACACCCCGCTGGTCGGTGACGGTGGTGCGCGAGACCGGGCGGCTCAGCGCCAGCAGGGCCAGGACTGCCGCGGCGATCAGGGCCACCGAGGCGAGGTCGCGCCGGCCTGGCTGCACGGGGTCGCCTTTCCGATGCGGGTCGTCGGGGTGATTCTACCTCACCGCAGGGTATCCAGTTCCGTCAGGTGGGAGCGGGGTCGTTCTGGGCTCGGTCCGCGGTAGCGTCCCGGCACCACTGCCGCCGGTGGGGCGAGACCTCCCGGCCCAGGAAAGGCGCGCGCATGTTCTCCAAGGTCCTGGTCGCCAACCGCGGCGAGATCGCGATCCGGGCGTTCCGCGCCGCCTACGAACTCGGCATCGCCACGGTGGCGGTGTTCCCCTGGGAGGACCGCAACTCGGTGCACCGGCTCAAAGCCGACGAGAGCTATCAGATCGGCGAGGAGGGCCACCCGGTCCGGGCGTACCTGTCGGTACAGGAGATCATCGCCGCCGCGCAGCGGGCAGGCGCCGACGCGATCTACCCCGGTTACGGGTTTCTGTCGGAGAACCCGGACCTGGCGGCGGCGTGCGCCGAGGCGGGGATAACCTTCGTGGGGCCGTCCGCGGAGGTGCTCGAGCTGACCGGCAACAAGGCCCGGGCCATCGCAGCCGCGCGCGAGGCCGGGCTGCCGGTGTTGGCCTCCACCCCACCGTCGGACACCGTGGCCGAGTTGCTCGACGCCGCGCAGCACATGGAGTTCCCGGTCTTCGTCAAGGCCGTCGCCGGTGGCGGTGGTCGGGGCATGCGCCGGGTGTCCGACCTCGCCCAGCTCAAGGACAACATCGAAGCCGCGATGCGCGAGGCCGAGTCGGCGTTCGGCGACGCCACGGTCTTCCTGGAGCAGGCGGTGGTCGATCCCCGCCACATCGAGGTGCAGATCCTGGCCGACGGGCGTGGCGGGGTGGTGCACCTGTTCGAGCGGGACTGCTCGGTGCAGCGTCGGCACCAGAAGGTGATCGAACTGGCCCCGGCACCCAATCTCGATCCGGAACTGCGGGAGAGGATGTGCGCCGACGCCGTCGCGTTCGCCCGGGCCATCGACTATTCCTGCGCCGGCACCGTGGAGTTCCTGGTCGACCCCGACGGCCGGCACGTGTTCATCGAGATGAACCCCCGAATCCAGGTGGAGCACACGGTCACCGAGGAGGTCACCGACGTCGACCTGGTCCAGTCCCAGCTGCGGATCGCCGCTGGTGAGAGCCTCGCCGACCTCGGGTTGAGCCAGGACACCATCGTGGCGCGCGGGGCCGCCTTGCAGCTGCGCATCACCACCGAGGACCCGGCCAACGGCTTCCGCCCGGACACCGGCCGGATCACCGCCTACCGCTCCCCGGGGGGCGCCGGGGTGCGCCTGGACGGTGGGACCACGCTGGGCGCGGAGGTGGGCGCGCATTTCGACTCGTTGATGGTGAAGCTCACCTGCCGGGGCAAGGACTTCCCGACCGCCGTCGCCCGGGCCCGACGCGCCGTCACCGAGTTCCGCATCCGCGGGGTGTCCACCAACATCCCGTTCCTGCAGGCGGTGCTGGACGACCCCGACTTCCGGGCCGGCAACGTCACCACCAGCTTCATCGAGGAGCGCCCACAGCTACTCACCACGCACGCTTCCGCCGACCGGGGAACCCGGCTGCTCACCTACCTCGCTGACGTCACCGTCAACAAGCCGAACGGCGAGCGGCCCAGCACAGTGGACCCGCTGCAGAAGCTGCCCGACGTCGACATGTCGGTGCCACCGCCGGATGGCTCCCGCCAACGCTTGCAGGCCCTCGGACCGCAGGGCTGGGCAGCCGAGCTGCGGGCACGCACCGCGCTGGGGGTCACCGACACCACCTTCCGCGACGCCCACCAGTCCCTGCTCGCGACCCGGGTGCGTACCCGCGACCTGCTAGCCGTGGCCGGGCACGTCGCCCGCGCCACCCCGCAGCTGCTGAGCCTGGAGGCGTGGGGTGGGGCGACCTACGACGTGGCGCTGCGCTTCCTGGCCGAGGACCCTTGGGAACGGTTGGCCGAGCTGCGCGAGGCGGTGCCCAACATCTGTCTGCAGATGCTGCTGCGCGGGCGCAACACCGTCGGCTACACCCCCTACCCGGAGGAGGTCACCGAAGCGTTCGTGCGGGAGGCGGCGTCCACCGGCATCGACATCTTCCGCATCTTCGACGCCCTCAACGACGTGGCCCAGATGCGCCCGGCGATCGGCGCGGTGCGCGAGACCGGGACAGCCGTCGCCGAGGTCGCGCTGTGCTACACCGCGGACTTGTCCAACCCAGCGGAGACGCTCTATACCCTGGACTATTACCTGCACCTGGCCGAGCAGATCGTGGACGCCGGTGCGCACGTGCTCGCGATCAAGGACATGGCCGGGTTGTTGCGGGCACCCGCGGCCGCAACGCTGGTCAGCGCGCTGCGGTCCCGGTTCGATCTGCCCGTGCACCTGCACACCCACGACACCCCCGGTGGCCAGCTGGCCACCCTGCTCTCAGCGTGGCAGGCCGGGGTCGACGCGGTGGACGGGGCGACGGCGTCAATGGCCGGAACCACCAGCCAGCCAGCGCTGTCGGCGATCGTCGCAGCTAGCGACCACACCGAGCGGTCCACCGGCCTGGATCTGCAGGCGGTCTGCGACATGGAGCCGTACTGGGAGGCGGTCCGCAAGGTGTACGCGCCGTTCGAATCCGGTCTGCCCGCGCCGACCGGGCGGGTCTACCACCACGAGATTCCCGGCGGTCAGCTGTCCAACCTGCGACAACAGGCCCTCGCGCTGGGGCTGGGGGATCGGTTCGAGGAGATCGAGGACCGCTACGCCGCGGCCGATGAGATGCTCGGCCGGTTGGTGAAGGTCACCCCGTCCTCGAAGGTGGTCGGTGACCTCGCCCTGCACCTGGTGGGAGCCGGTGTGTCACCGGCGGACTTCGAGGCCGACCCGGCCAGCTTCGACCTACCCGACTCGGTGATCGGGTTCCTGCGCGGTGAGCTCGGTGATCCGCCGGGCGGGTGGCCGGAACCGTTCCGGACCCGGGCCCTGCAGGGCCGCCCGGAGGCCAAACCCGCGGCCGAGCTGAGTCCACAGGATCGCACCGGGCTCGCCGACAACCCCCGCCAGACCTTGAACCGGTTGCTGTTCCCCGGCCCCACCAAGGAGTTCGAGAGCCACCGCGACGCCTACGGCTCCACCTCAGTGCTGCCCAGCAAGGACTTTTTCTACGGCCTGCGATCGGGGTCGGAACACGCGGTGGACCTCGAACCGGGGGTGCGTCTACTGATCGGGTTGGAGGCCATCTCCGACCCCGATGAGCGTGGCCTGCGCACGGTGATGTTCACCCTGAACGGGCAGCTGCGCCCGGTGTCGGTGCGCGACCGTGCGGTGGCCAGCGACGTCAAGGTGGCGGAGAAGGCGGACCGGGCCAACCCCGCGCACGTGGCGGCGCCGTTCGCCGGGGTGGTCAGCCTGGCAGTCGCCGTGGGCGACGAGGTGAGCGCTGGCGCGACAGTGGCCACGATCGAGGCGATGAAGATGGAGGCCGCTATCGCCGCGCCCCGGGCAGGCAAGGTGGCGCGGGTAGCGATCAGCAGCGTGCAGCAGGTCGAGGGCGGGGACTTGCTGGTGGTGCTCGACTGACCCCCCCTTTACCCGCCCCCCTTCGCGTTTTCTGTACATAACGCCGCCCCGTGCGCCGGTTCCACCTCGTTTCCTGTACACAACGCGAATGGGGGTTCTCCGGCGCGAGCAGAATGCCTGCCGTGACGCGGATCGTGGCGGGGGTGGCGCGGGGCAGGCGGCTGCGGGTGCCCGCCCACGGCACCCGGCCCACCTCCGACCGGGTCCGGGAGGCAATTTTCAGCGCGCTCGCCGCCAGGATGGACCTCGACGGGGCGCGGGTGCTGGACCTCTACGCCGGCTCCGGGGCGCTCGGACTGGAGGCACTCTCGCGCGGGGCGGCGCACGCGCTGCTAGTCGAGTCCGACGCGCGCGCAGCCGCCGTCGGCACCGCGAACATCGACACCGTGGGCCTGCCCGGTGCCAGCGTGCGCCGTATGCCGGTGGCCACCGCCCTGGCCCACCCGTGCGTGCAGCCCTACGACGTGGTTTTCGCCGACCCGCCGTACTCCCTTACCGACACTGCCGTCGTCGCTGCCCTGACCACGCTGCTGGATCAGCACTGGGTGCACCACGGGTCGGTAGTGGTGCTGGAACGGGCAAGCCGGGCACCGGAAACGAGCTGGCCGCCCGGGTTGTCCGTCACCTGGAACAAGCGCTACGGCGAGACCAGGGTGGAGATCGCCACCTGTTACCGTCCGCCGCTATGAGCAGTGCGGTCTGCCCGGGCTCGTTCGACCCGGTCACCAACGGCCACCTCGATGTGATCGACCGCGCGTCAGCGCTGTTCGACGAGGTCGTCATCGCAGTCATGATCAACAAGAGCAAGAAGAGCTTGTTCACGGTGGACGAGCGCATCGCGATGCTCACCGAGTGCATCGCGCACCTGCCCAACGTGCGGGTGGACTCCTGGCACGGCCTGCTCGTCGACTACGCGACCGCGAACGGGCTCAAGGCCATCGTCAAGGGTCTGCGGGCCGTCAGTGACTTCGACTACGAGCTGCAGATGGCGCAGATGAACCAACGGCTGTCCGGGGTGGACACCATGTTCATCGCCACTAACCCGCTCTACAGCTTCCTGTCCAGCTCGCTGGTCAAGGAGGTCGCCACCTACGGCGGTGACGTCTCGCACCTGCTGCCGGAGAAGGTGCACACCCAGCTGCTGGACCGGTTGGCGCTCAACGCCAGCACCGCGGCGGACTGAGCCCCGTCAGCCCGACACGCCCACCACGCTCCCGTCGGGTGTGCCCGGACCCGGGCACACTGGCCCGCAGGTTGACCAGCAGACGATCGGGGATATTCGTGTACCGGGTTTTCGAAGCCATCGACGAGCTGGTGGCGATCGTGGAGGAGGCGCGCGGTCTCCCGATGACCGCTGGTTGTGTCGTCCCGCGCGGTGACGTGCTCGAGTTGCTCGACGACGTGCGCGAGGCGATCCCCGGTGAGCTCGACGACGCCCAGGACGTGCTCGACCACCGGGACCACCTAGTCACCGAGGCTCGTTCCCAGGCGGAGTCGACGGTGGGCGCCGCTAACGCCGAGGCGCAGACCACTGTGGCCCAAGCGCAGCACGAAGCTGAAAGGATTGTCGCCGAGGCCAGGGACCGGGCGCAGGCCATGATCGCCGACGCGAACGCCGACGCTGATCGCACCGTGCAGGCCGGGCAGCGCGAGTACGAGCAGCTGACCAGCAGAGCGCGGTCGGAGGCCGACCGGATGACCAGCGCGGGGCGCGCGTCCTACGAACGTGCGGTGGCCGACGGCGAGGCTGAGCAGGCCCGGTTGGTTTCGCAGACCGAGGTGGTGCAAGCCGCGCACGCGGAATCAGCCAGGGTCATCGACGACGCGCACGCCGAATCCGACCGGTTGCGGGCAGAGTGCGACGTGTACGTGGACTCCAAGCTGGCGAATTTCGAGGAGACGTTGACGGCCACGTTGCGCTCGGTGACCCGGGGCCGCCAGCAGCTCCGGACCGGCAGCGGCGTCCCGGATTACCGCGGCTGACCCGCGAACGCACGATCGGGCAGCGTCCGTAGTCAGCACGACTATTCCCGCTTCCCGATCGTCGGGACTGGGGACCGGGTGAGAATTGGCGTCGTCTCACGTATCGTGGAGTGGTTGCCCGCCGTCCGGTGGGCTAAAGCTGCCTGTTCTGTGAGGGGATTCGCGCACCGCCATGGCCGCGTACCGACACGAGTCTCGACTGGACGCCGCGGCTGCGCTGGTGCTGGACACCCGGGAGCTGGGACGCCGACCCGGCTCCATGCGTGTGGTGCAGCGTGAGGTTCGCGCTCCCCGGCGAATCGGGCTCGACCTGGTCGCAGTACCCGCCGACGCTGCGCTGACGTTGGATTTGCGGATGGAGTCGGTGATGGAGGGGGTACTGATCACCGGCACTGTCTCCGGGATCGCCGAAGGGGAGTGCTCCCGATGCCTGGAGCCGCTGCACGAGCCAGTCAGCGTGCACCTGACCGAGCTGTACGCCTATCCCAACAGTGCCACGGAGACGACCACCGACGCAGACGAGTTTCGCAGCGTGGTCGCTGACCTGATCGACCTCGAGGAGGCGGTTACCGATGCGGTGGCGTTGGCCCTGCCGCTGCAACCGCTGTGCTCGCCGGAGTGTCTCGGACTGTGCCCCACGTGCGGTGTGCCGCTGGCGATTGCGGGTACCGGCCACGGGCATGAGACGATGGACCCCCGCTGGGCGGCCTTGGCTACGTCAATGCAGTCGGCCGTGCTCACCGAGGCAACCGCAGTCACCGAGCCGACCGGCGAGCGCGAGCCCTCCAGCACCGTCGCCAGCCGCACCGATCATGGTGCACCCACCGATGTCGAGGAGAAGTAGTCGTGGCCGTTCCCAAGCGCAAGATGTCCCGGGCGAACACCAGGGACCGCCGCAGCCAGTGGAAGACCGCTGCTCCCACCCTGGTGACCTGCCCCAACCGGGCCTGTGGTGAGCAGAAGCTGCCGCACACCGCCTGCCCGTCGTGCGGCACCTACAACAACCGCCAGGTCACCGCGGTCTGATCGCAAAGCTCAGACGACGGTGGTGACCAGGCGGCCGGGTGGGGCTGCGCCCGACCGCGGCCCGCTGCTCGCCTCGCTGGGGCTCGAGCTGGACCCGGGCTTGCTGACCCTGGCGCTGACGCACCGCTCGTTCGCCTACGAAAACGGCGGGTTGCCCACCAACGAGCGGCTGGAGTTCCTCGGCGACGCGGTGCTCGGGCTGGCCGTCACCCAGCGGCTGTACCTGACGCACCCGGACAAGACCGAGGGCATGTTGGCCAAGATTCGGGCCAGTGTGGTGAACATGCACGCGCTCGCCGGGGTCGCCCGCACCCTCGGGTCCGGTGGTTTAGGGGTGTATCTGCTCCTGGGCCGGGGGGAGGAACTCACCGGTGGCCGCGACAAGACATCCATCCTCGCCGACGCCACAGAGTCCCTGCTAGGGGCAGTTTTCGTCGAGCACGGCATGGAGCAGGCGCGCGAAGTGGTGGATCGGCTGTTCGCCACGCTGCTGGTGGAAGGTCCGCTGCTGGGCGCCGGTCTGGACTGGAAGACCAGCCTGCAGGAGCTGACGTCGGAGCGGGGGCTGGGTGTGCCCGTCTACGACGTGAGTTCCGACGGACCCGACCATCGCAAGGAGTTCCGTGCGCGGGTGCTGGTTTCCGGGGCGGTGCTGGGGGCTGGTGGCGGTCGCAGCAAGAAGGAGGCGGAGCAGCAGGCTGCGTCGTCGGCGTGGCGGGCGCTTACTGGGGTCGCTACCGTAGCTGACGGCGGGAGTGCGCAGGCCGGTGCCTGAGCTGCCCGAGGTCGAGGTGGTGCGGCTCGGACTGGTCCAACACCTGCAGGGGCGCACGATTGACCTCGCACAGGTGCGCCACCCGCGGGCCACCCGCCGCCACCTCGCCGGACCCAGCGACCTGATCGGCCAACTCGCCGGCGCCCGGGTGTGCGACATCCGCCGACGGGGCAAATACTTGTGGCTGGAGCTGGACAACCCCCTCGCTCCGGGCCACGCGCTGCATGCCGTGGTCGTGCACCTGGGGATGAGCGGGCAGATGTTGGTGCGCTCGCCTGGCGGGGCCGAGGGTAAGCACCTGCGCATCCTGGTGCAGTTCCGCAACCAGCCCGGGCAGCCTCCGGCACCGGAGTTGCACTTCGTCGACCAGCGCACTTTCGGCGGGTGGGCGCTGGAACCACTGGTCGAGGCCGCCGGCACCCGACTACCACGGACGGTGGCGCACATCGCCCGCGATCCGCTGGATCCGCTCTTCGACCTCGATCAGGTGGTGAGCGCACTACGTGCCAGGCGCACCGAACTGAAGCGGGCGTTGCTCGACCAAACCCTGGTCTCCGGCATCGGCAACATCTACGCCGACGAGGCGCTCTGGCGGGCGCAGCTGCACAGCCGTCGCCCTACCAACAAGCTGACCCGGGTCCAGGCCCGCGCCGCGCTCATGGCGGCCGCAACGGTGATGACGGAAGCTCTCGCGCAGGGGGGCACCAGCTTTGATGCCCTGTACGTCAACGTCAACGGCGCCTCCGGGTACTTCGACCGGTCACTACACGCCTACGGCCAGGCCGGGCGCGCGTGCACACGCTGCGGGACGGCGATCGTGCGGGAGAAGTTCATGAACCGCAGCTCGTTCAGCTGCCCCCGTTGCCAGCCACCGCCGCGTCGGAGGACGCGCTGAACTCATTCGCGACTCCCACCGGGTAGCTCGCCGGGCGTGGCGTCAGGATCGCGTCAGGGCTACCGATCCGGCGTCAACAACGCGTCAGTGCCGGCGCTAACGCCGATGCCGCGGGTGACCATTCGATGGTTCGTGGCACCGCCGGTGGCACGCGGGACGTGGATGAGGGTGGCATGGCCGATCTGGCTTTCGTACTGGTGATGGTGGGTGGCTTCGTAATCTGCGCGCTGACGATGCGCGCCCTGAACGGTCGGTGACCGGAATGGGCGTGGTGGACTACGTGCTCTTGGCGGTCGCTGCCCTGCTGGTGGTCTACCTGCTGGTAGCCCTGCTCGACCCCGAGCGCTTTTGATGTCGCCGGCGCTGGCCGCGACCCTGCAGTTGACGATTGTTGTCGCGGTTCTCGGCGCGATGTACGTCCCGTTGGGGGACTACATGGCGCGGGTGTTCACTGCCCCGAAGCACCTACGCGTGGAGAAGGCGTTCTACCGCACTACCCGAATTGACCCGGACGTGGACCAGACCTGGGCCGCGTACGCCGCGAGCTTGCTGGGGTTCTCCTTCGCCTGCATCGCCGTGCTGTACCTCCTTCAGCGTGTGCAGAACCTGCTGCCGATGAACAACGGCTTTCCGGCGGTCGCGCCGTCCGTCGCGTTTAACACGGCGATCTCCTTTGCCACCAATACCAACTGGCAGTCGTACTCCGGCGAGTCGACCATGGCGAACCTGACGCAGATGATCGGGCTCGGGGTGCAGAACTTTACGTCCGCTGCTGTCGGTCTCGCCGTGGCCGTGGCCGTCGTCCGTGGGTTCGTCCGCTCGAACGGCGGCCGCCTCGGCAACTTCTGGTCTGACCTGGTCCGCGGCATCATCCGCATCCTGCTGCCGCTGTCGATCGTGGTGGCGCTGATCCTGTTGACCCAGGGCGTCATCCAGTCCTTTCACGCGAGCTTCGCCTCGACGGGTCTGGACGGCACCGCTGCAACGAACCCGTTGGCCCCGATCGCCTCCCAGGAGGCCATCAAGGAGATCGGCACCAACGGTGGCGGGCCGTTCAACGCCAACTCCGCGCACCCCTTCGAGAACCCCACCCCGCTGAGCAACATCGTGGAAGTTATTGCGCTGCTGCTCATCCCGGTCGCGCTGACGCGCACGTTCGGCACGATGGTCGCCGACAGGCGGCAAGGCCGCACGATCCTCGGGGTGATGGCAGCGCTGTGGGGCACGCTGCTCGCGGTGACCACCTGGGCCGAGTCCCGAGCCAGCGGTGCGGCGGGACTCGCGGCGGGAGCGATGATGGAGGGCAAGGAGGTCCGTTTCGGCATCCCCGCCTCCACCCTGTTCGCTGTGAGCACCACCGGAACCTCCACCGGTGCGGTCAATGCCGCGCATGACAGCTTCAGCGCCGCCGGTGGCGGTGCGCTGATACTCAACATGCTCTTCGGTGAGATTGCCCCCGGCGGCGTCGGTACCGGCCTGTACGGGATCCTGGTGCTCGCCGTCATCGCCGTGTTCATCGGTGGCCTGCTGGTGGGACGGACCCCGGAGTACCTGGGCAAGAAAATCGGCCGACGCGAGATCACCATGGCCGCGTTGTCGGTGCTCGTGATGCCCGCACTGGTGCTCCTCGGTTCCGCAGTCGCCATCGCCCTGCCCAGTACCACCGGCGCCCTCGGCAACAGCGGTGACCCCGGCACCCCCGGCTCCATCCACGGGTTCTCCGAGGTGCTCTACGCCTTCGCGTCAGCGTCGAACAACAACGGCAGCGCGTTCGCTGGTATCACCGTGACCAGCGACTTCTTTCAGACCTCACTGGCGATCTGCATGCTGCTGGGCCGGTTGCTGCCCATCCTGTTCACGCTGGCGTTGGCGGGTTCCCTCGCCGCTCAGCGCACGACACCGGCGACGGCCGGGACGCTGCCCACCCACGGTGCCCTGTTCAGCTGCTTCCTGGTTGGCGTGATCGTCCTGGTCGCCGCGTTGACCTTCTTCCCGGCGCTTGCGTTGGGACCGATCGCAGAGGCACTCCGATGAGCACGTCCGTGCAGGACGCCCCGGCCCCCGCGGGGGGGCACCAGTCCGCGCAAGCCAAGATCGGCTCCGGGATCTTCGACCCTCGCCAGCTGCTGACCGCGTTACCTGGTGCGTTCGGCAAGCTCGACCCGCGGCATCAGGCCCGCAACCCTGTCATGTTCGTGGTGGCTGTCGGTTCGGTGCTCACCACGGTGCTCGCCATCAAGAACCCGTCGGTGTTCGCGGGGCTCATCGCGGCGTGGCTGTGGTTCACGGTGCTGTTCGCGAACTTGGCCGAGTCTGTCGCGGAGGGCCGGGGCAAGGCGCAGGCGGCGACGCTGCGCGCGGCGAAGAAGGACACCGTGGCCCGCCGCCTCAACCCAGACGGATCGCAGACCGAGGTGCCCGGCACCGAGCTGACACTCGGCGACACGGTCGTCGTCGAGGCCGGTGGGGTGATCCCCGGTGACGGTGACGTCGTCGAGGGGATCGCGACGGTCGACGAATCGGCGATTACCGGGGAGTCCGCCCCCGTCATCCGCGAGTCCGGCGGCGACCGATGCGCGGTCACCGGCGGGACGATGGTTCTCTCTGACCGCATCGTGGTGCAGATCTCGTCCAAACCGGGTGAGTCCTTCGTCGACCGGATGATCGCCCTCGTCGAAGGTGCATCCCGGCAGAAGACCCCCAACGAGATCGCGCTGAACATCCTGCTGGCCTCGCTCACCATCATCTTCCTGCTCGCTGTCGTGGCCATCGGCCCGATGGCCAGCTACGGCGGGCAGGCGCAGGACCCCATCAAGCTCATCGCGCTGCTGGTCTGCCTGATCCCCACCACGATCGGCGCACTGCTGTCGGCAATCGGCATCGCCGGCATGGACCGCCTGGTGCAGCGCAATGTACTCGCCATGTCCGGACGGGCGGTCGAGGCAGCTGGAGACATCGACACCCTGCTGATGGACAAAACCGGCACCATCACCTACGGCAACCGGCGGGCGACCGAGCTGGTGGCCGTGGGGGCAGTCAGCCTCGACGTCCTGGCTCGCGCGGCGCGGCGCTCCAGCCTGGCCGACGAGACGCCGGAGGGGCGCAGCATCATCGACTTGTGCGCTGCTGAGCACGGGCTTCACACCGAGGCCGCCGCCGAGGAACTGCGCGTTGAGTTCGTTCCGTTCACCGCCCAGACCCGGATGAGCGGCCTGGACCTGCCCGCGACCGCCACCGCCACCGCCACGCAGATCCGCAAGGGCGCCAGCGGGTCTGTGGTGGCGTGGGTCAGGGGCAACGGCGGCAGCCCGTCGACCGACGTCACCGACGCGGTGAACACGATCGGCAGCAGTGGCGGCACTCCCCTGGTGGTGGCCGAGAAGGACGGTTCCGGGGCCGCGCGGGTGCTGGGCGTCATCGCGCTCTCCGACGTCGTCAAGCCGAACATCGCCGAGCGCTTCGCCGAGCTGCGGGCGATGGACATCCGCACGGTCATGGTGACCGGGGACAACCCGCTGACCGCGAAAGCCATCGCCGCCCAGGCCGGGGTGGACGACTTCCTGTCCGAGGCGACGCCGGAGGACAAGCTGGCCCTGATCCGCACCGAGCAGGAGGGTGGCCGGCTGGTCGCCATGACCGGGGACGGCACCAACGACGCGCCGGCACTGGCCCAGGCCGACGTGGGTGTCGCGATGAACACGGGCACGTCGGCAGCCAAGGAGGCCGGCAACATGGTCGACCTGGACTCCGACCCCACCAAGCTGATCGAGGTGGTGCAGATCGGCAAACAGCTGCTGATCACCCGCGGGGCCTTGACCACGTTCTCCCTGGCCAACGACCTGGCCAAGTACTTCGCCATCCTGCCCGCGCTGTTCAGCGGCATCTACCCGTCGCTGGGCTCACTGAACGTGATGCGGCTAGCCAGCCCGCAGTCCGCGATCCTGTCCGCGGTCATCTTCAACGCGGTGATCATCGTCGGCCTCATCCCGCTCGCACTCAAGGGTGTGCAATACCGGCCCACCACCGCAGCAAGGTTGTTGCGGCGCAACATCGGCATCTATGGCATCGGAGGCGTCATCGTGCCGTTCGCCGGCATCTACCTCATCGACCTGCTCGTCCGCCTCATCCCAGGGATCGGCTGAACCATGCGCCTGAGGACTGCACTACTGCGCCAGACCGGTGCTGGGCTGCGCGTGCTGCTGCTGCTCACCGTCCTCACCGGGCTCGTCTACCCGGCGGCGATCTGGGTGGTCAGCCGGATCGGGACCAACTCCGCCGAAGGCTCACCGATCGCCGACGCCAAGGGGTGCGTCGTCGGTAGTGCCCTGCTCGGGGTCGACCCGCAGGTCGGCGGCAACGCCCCCGACCCCTACTTCCACCTCCGGCTCAAGGGTGATGCCACCGCCGCTGATCCGACCGCTGCGGCGATGGCCCCCGGTGACCCGGCCGCTAGCGGTGCCAGCAACCTCGGCCCCAACAGCACGGCCCTGCAGGGCTACGTCGACACCCGCCGCGCCGTGATCGCCGCCCGGGAGGCCATCGCCCCGGCGGAGGTGCCCTTCGACGCTGTCACTGGCTCCGCCTCCGGCCTGGACCCGCAGATCAGCGCGGCCTACGCCGCAGTGCAGATCCCTCGCGTGGCCCGGGTGACGGGAAGATCAGTTGCCGACGTCACCGCGTTGGTCGCGGCGAACACCGACGGCCGACAATTCGGGTTTCTCGGTCAGGAGCGCGTCAACGTACCGGCGCTGAACGTTGCGCTGGGGTTGACCGCGCCCACCTGCACCGCACCGTGACGCCTGGGCTGCTGGCGAGGATGATGCAGGGATGAGCGGGTCGCGTGCGGCTGATCGACGGCGCGGGGAGTTGCGCATCTACCTCGGCGCAGCTCCCGGCGTCGGCAAGACGTTCGCGATGCTCGGGGAAGCCCACCGGCGGGCCGAGCGGGGCTGCGACGTCGTCGTTGCCCTGGTGGAAACCCATGGTCGGGAGCGGACGGCGCACGAGCTGGGTGGGCTGGAGATCTTGCCGCGGCGTGTCGTGGACCACCGCGGCACCCCGCTGGCGGAGATGGACCTGCACGGGGTGCTCGCCCGCCACCCGGACGTGGCCCTCGTCGACGAGCTCGCGCACAGCAACGCCCCCGGCGCCCGCAACGAGAAGCGTTGGCAGGACGTCGAGGAGCTGCTCGCCGCCGGGATCGACGTGCTGTCGACGGTGAACGTGCAGCACCTGGAGAGCTTGAACGACGTGGTGCAGCGCATCACCGGCGTGGTCCAGCACGAGACGGTGCCCGACGAGGTGGTGCGCAGGGCCGAACAGGTCGAACTGGTCGACATCACCCCGGAGGCGTTGCGGCGCAGGTTGTCACACGGCAACGTGTATGGGCCCGAGCAAGTTGACGCCGCGCTGAGCAACTACTTCCGGGCCGGCAACCTGACGGCGCTGCGGGAGCTGGCCCTGCTGTGGGTGGCCGATCAGGTTGATGCGGCGCTGGCCAAGTACCGCGCCGACAACGACATCACCGAGACCTGGGAGGCGCGGGAACGGGTCGTGGTTTCGGTCACCGGCGGCCCCGAATCGGAGACCCTGCTCCGCCGCGCGAAACGTATCGCCTCACGTGCCGGCGGGGAGCTGCTGGTGGTGCACGTGGTGCGCGGTGACGGCCTCGCCGGGGTGTCCCCGTCCGGGATGCTGCGGGTGCGCAAGCTCGCCGAAGCCGTCGGCGCCAGCGTGCACAACGTGGTCGGTGACGACGTCCCGACCACCCTGCTGGAGTTCGCGCGCAGCGTGAACGCCACCCAGCTGGTACTGGGCACCTCTCGCCATTCCCGCTGGGCCAGGATGTTCGCCGAAGGCATCGGTGCCACGGTGGTCCGCGAATCCGGTCCCATCGACGTTCACATGGTCACCCACGACGAATCGGGACGTCGACGGCGACGCCCACCCCGCTTGAGCTCGTCGCGGCACCGGGTGCTGAGTTGGGTGGCCGCGCTGGCAGCTCCCGCGCTGGCCGCGGTGCTGCTCACCGCGTTGGGGAACGCACTGAACTTCAGCAGCCAAAGTGTGCTGTACCTGCTGGTTGTGCTGGGAGTGGCCCTGCTCGGTGGAGTCGGCCCCTCCGTGCTCGCCGCCCTCGTCTCGGGCGCGCTGCTCAACTTCTTCTTCACCGAGCCTCGCTACAGCTTTCGGGTGGCCAGCCCGGATAATGTCATCACCTTGGTGGTCCTGATGGCGGTGGCCATCGCGGTGGCGCTGCTGGTCGACACCTCGGCCCGCCGAGCCCGCGATGCCAGCAGCGCGTCGCGGGAAGCCGAGCTGCTGGCCTTGTTCGCCTCCTACGTGCTACGCGGTGCGAATCTGCCCGCGTTGCTCGACCGGGTTCGGGAGACCTACGGCCAGCGCGCGGTCAGCTTGTTGCGCCGGGTCACGCCGGAGGATCGGTTGACGCTGGCGATGGCCGTCGGGAATGACGCGGCGGAATCCGAAGAGGACGGGGACACCGTCTGCGAGGTGGCCGATGGCGCGTTCGCGCTGGTGTTCGTCGGGCCGGGTTTGACCGCGCGTGATCGCCGGGTGCTCCGCGCCGTTGCCTATCAGGCCGTTGGACTGCTGCGCCAAGAGGAGCTGACCGCCGAGGCAGCGGGAGCCCAGGAACTGGCCGAGGCGAACAACCTGCGCCGTTCGCTGCTATCGGCGGTGAGCCACGACCTGCGTACCCCGCTGGCCGCTGTCAAGGCGGGGGTGTCGAGCCTGCGCAGCCCGGATGTGGAGTTCTCCGCGGACGACACTGCCGAGCTGTTAGCTGGCATCGAGGAGTCGACCGATCAGCTCAGCGCCTTGGTCGACAACCTGCTCGACTCCTCGCGGCTGGCCGCCGGTGTGGTGCGCCCACACGCCAGGGTGGTGTCCTGCGAGGAGGTGGTGCATCGGGCGCTGGTCGGCCTGCCGCAGCACGAGCGGGTGCACGTCGATCAGGACGTGGCCGCTGAACCGCTGCCCGCCGTGCTGGCCGACCCGGGACTGCTGGAGCGGGTGCTGGCAAACCTGCTGGCCAACGCGCTGCGACACGCCCCAGGCAGCGATGTGCGGGTGTCGGTGGCCGAACAGGACGGCACAGTGTCCATCCGGGTGGCCGACACCGGTCCCGGACTACCGCGAGGCAGCGCCGACCGCTTGTTCGAACCGTTTCAGCGCCTCGGTGACCGCAACACCGCCACCGGTGTCGGCCTGGGCCTAGCCGTGGTCAAGGGCTTCACCGAGGCGATGGGGGCTACGGTCACGGCCGAGGACACCCCCGGCGGGGGGCTGACGATGGTGGTCGAGTTACCCAGTGCGGCCACCACCGGCCAACGGGCGGCCGACGTTGGCGCACACCGCCCGCCGGTGCGCGTGTGACGCGGGTCCTCGTTGTCGACGACGAACCCCAGATTCTGCGTGCGCTGCGCATCAACTTGAGCGCCCGTGGCTACGAGGTGACCACGGCGGTGGACGGTGCGTCCGCGCTGCGGGCCGCCGCCGAGCGGAGTCCGGAGGTGGTCGTGCTGGACCTAGGCCTACCCGACATGGACGGTACCGAGGTGCTGGCCGGCATCCGGGGGTGGAGCAAGGTGCCGGTGATCGTGCTCAGCGCCCGCACCGATTCCGCGGACAAGGTCGAGGCCCTCGACGCGGGTGCGGACGATTATGTCAGCAAGCCCTTCGGGATGGACGAGCTGTTGGCGCGGTTACGGGCGGCGGTCCGCCGGGCGGCAACTGCGACTGGTGAGGACGTGCCGGTCGTGCACACCGCCTCGTTCACCGTGGATCTCGCCGCGAAGACCGTGGTGCGGGACGGCTCGGAGGTGCACCTGACCCCGACCGAGTGGGGGATGCTGGAGGTGCTGGTGCGTCACCGCGGCAAGCTGGTGGGGCAGAAAGCGCTGCTGCAGGAGGTGTGGGGACCGGCCTACGCCAGCGAGACCCACTATCTGCGGGTGTACCTCGCGCAGCTGCGGCGCAAACTCGAACCCGAGCCCGCTCGACCACGTCACCTGCTCACCGAGGCCGGGATGGGCTACCGCTTCCAGGTGTGAGGACCGTCTGCCCGCCGCAGCAAAGCGACGGACGCGGGTATCCGCCCGTCGGCGTCCGCGGGTGTCCAGGCCTGGCCCGGCTCCCACTGCGAACCGCAGCCAGCGCACACCAACATGGGCGGTGCCGCACGCGCCTGTCGCCACGAACACGACGATCGGCACGGGTTCGCCACCAGCTCGCTGGACATGACCGGCATGATGCCGCAGATCAACGGTGCGCGTCGCCTCACCGCCGGGGTGCACGGGCAGTGCAGGGTCGGTTTCCGGTGCTGGTCGTCGCGGAGGGCCCCGCGCGGGGCGGGCTCACCGGCTTCGACGAGCGGTAGGTTGACTGCTCGTGCACCTGAAGAGCCTGACGCTGAAGGGCTTCAAGTCCTTCGCCTCGGCCACCACGCTGCGCTTCGAACCGGGCATCACCTGCGTGGTCGGGCCTAACGGCTCCGGCAAGTCCAACGTCGTCGACGCGCTGACCTGGGTGATGGGGGAACAGGGCGCGAAGGCGTTGCGTGGCGGCAAGATGGAAGACGTCATCTTCGCGGGCACTGCCGGGCGCGCCCCGCTGGGCCGGGCCGAGGTGACGCTGACGATCGACAACGCCGACGGTGCGCTGGACATCGACTACCCGGAGGTGTCCATCACCCGGCGGATGTTTCGGGACGGGGCCAGCGAGTACGAGATCAACGGCAGCACCTGCAGGTTGATGGACGTGCAGGATCTGCTCAGCGACTCCGGGATAGGCCGCGAGATGCACGTGGTGGTCGGGCAGGGTCGCCTCGCCGGCATCCTGGAGTCCCGCCCGGAGGACCGCCGGGCCTTCATCGAAGAAGCCGCCGGGGTGCTCAAGTACCGCAAGCGCAAAGAGAAGGCGCTGCGCAAGCTGGATGCGATGCAGGCAAACCTGGCGCGCCTGGGCGACCTGACCGCCGAGATGCGACGCCAGCTCAAACCCCTGGGCCGTCAGGCCGAGGTGGCCAAGCGGGCGCAGACCGTGCAGGCCGACCTGCGCGATGCCCGGCTGCGCCTGGCCGCCGACGACGTGGTGACCCGGCGGGCGGAGCTGGCCGGGCAGCAGGCAGACGAGACGGCTGCCCGCGCCGAGCGTGAGCAGGTGCAAGTCACGATGATCGCGGCCGAACGCGCGCTCGCGCAGGTGCAGGCCGCCGCGGGTGAACTGGAACCGGCTGCCCGGCGCGCACAGGACACCTGGTTCCGGTTGACGGCGCTGTCGGAGCGCCTCGGCGCGACGGTGCGAGTGGCCGCCGAACGCGCCCGCCACCTCAGCGCACCGGCGCCCACCGGGCAGCGGGGCCCCGACCCCGCCGAGTTCGACATTCAGGCCGAGCGGGCCGCGGTGCAGCAAGCCGAGCTGGACGCGACAGTGGCCGCCGCCGCAGCCGAACTCACCGGTGCGGTGGCGAGCCGGGGCGAGTGCGAGCAGGCATTGGCCGACACCGAACGGGCGCACCAGGCGCAGCTGCGGGTGGTGGCCGACCGGCGCGAGGCGGTGGCGCGGTTGTCCGGTCAGGTCGACGCGCTGCGGTCGTCTACGCAGTCCAGCGCCGCCGAACTCGAGCGCTTGAGTGTGGCCATCGCCGAGGCCATGCGGCGCAGCACGGTGGCGCAGCAGCAGTTCGACGCAGTGCAGTCCGAGGTCGGCGGCCTCGACGCCCGAGAGCTGGACCTGGACGCCGCGCACGAGCAGGCCATCACCGCGTCGGCGACCGCCCATGCCACGGTGGCGGACCTGGCCGCCGAGCATCAGGCCGCCGAGCAGGACGCGGCCGCGTGGCAGGCCAGGGTGGACGGCCTGACGGTGGGCCTGACCCGCCGCGACGGGGCGGCGTGGCTGCTGGAGCACCACGCGGAGTCGGTGCTGGGCGCCACGGCCGACTTGCTCCGCATTCGGCGGGGCTTCGAGTCAGCAGTTGCGGCGGCGCTTGGACCGTTGGCCGACGCGCTCGTGGTGGACGGAGCGGAGGTGGCGTTGGATGCCCTGCGCGCACTCAAGGACGGCGACGGCGGCAGCGTGGGCCTGCTACTGCGCGACGTCGCCGCAGCGGCCACCCCAGGACCAGCGGCATCCGGGCGGACCCCGGGGGTGCATCGTGCATTGGACCTGGTGGACTGCTCGGCGCAGCTGATTCCGGCACTGGCCGCGGTGTTGGGCGACGTCCTCGTGGTGGAGGACCTGGAGCAGGCTGCAGCGCTGGTGACCCGCGAGCCAGGTACCCGAGTGGTGACCAGGCAGGGTGACGTGCTGGGGCGCGGTTGGGCGGCGGGCGGGTCGGACCGAGCGCCGTCGACGCTGGAGGTGCAGGCCGCGGTCGCCGACGCTGCGAGGACCGTCGTCGAATCCGCGCAACGGGCCGCCGACCTGGCGCAACGACTGGCAGTAGCGCGGGCGAACCAACACGCCCTCGTCGAGGCGGCACAGACCACCGGTGCCGCGTTGAATGCCTCGGACGCCGAACTGGCTGCCGTGGCCGAACGTCTAGGTGCCCTCGGTGGCGCCGCCCGAACCGCCGACGCCGAGGTGCACCGGCTTGGTGAGGCGCGGCTGCACCTGCAGCAGCGCCGGGACCTTGACGTTGCGCAGTTGCAGGGCCTGACGCGGCAGCTATCGGAAGCCCACGCCGAACCAGCACAGCACGAACCGCCGCCCGCCGGTGCACGGGACGCGATCGCCGCCGAGTTGGCCGCGGCGCGGGCGGCGGAGGTGCAGGCGCGACTGCAGCTGCGCACCGCCGAGGAGCGGGCGGCGGCCGGACGTGGCCGGGCAGAAACGCTGCGCCGCAGCGCACGATCCGCGCGGGACGCCCTGGTGCGCGAGGAGGCGGCCCAGCGGACCCGGTCGCACGCCGCGCAGGTGGCCGTGGCCGTGGTTGCCGGCGGTGAACGCTTCCAGGCCGTGCTCACCGAGTTGCTCGCCCGCGCGGTCAGCGAACGGGACACCGCCGCCGGCGCCCGCAGCGGCGCGGAGCAGCAACTGGGCGACCTCAGGGAGCAGGTCCGTGCGCTGCGCCAGCAGCTGACCGGGTTGACCGACACCGTGCACCGCGACGAGGTGGCCCGGGCACAGGCGGCCCTGCGGGTGGAACAGCTGGAGGCGGTGATCAGCGAGCAGCACGGGCTGGGCTTGGACGAACTGGTGGCCGAGTTCGGGCCCGACGTGGCGCTGCCACCGGACCAGCAGGAACTCGCCGAATATGCGCTGGCCACCGAGCGCGGCGAACAGGTGAGTGCGCCGCGTCCGTCGCCCTTCGACCGGGCTACCCAGACGCGGCGCGCCCGGCAGGCCGAACAGGACCTCGCCATGTTGGGGCGGGTCAACCCCCTGGCGCTGGAGGAGTTCACCGCGCTGGAGGAGCGTCACCAGTTCCTCGCCACCCAACTGGAGGACGTCAGGGACACCCGCCGCGACCTGCTGGGCGTGGTGGACGACGTGGACGCCCGGATCCTGGAGGCGTTCACCACCGCGTTCCACGACGTGGCCGCGGAGTTCGGGGCCGTGTTCGAGACGCTGTTCCCCGGAGGGGAGGGGCGATTGGTGCTGACCGACCCCGACGACATGCTCACCACCGGGATCGAGGTCGAGGCCCGTCCGCCGGGCAAGAAGGTCAAACGGCTGTCGCTGCTATCCGGTGGGGAGAAGTCGCTCACCGCGGTGGCCATGCTGGTGGCCATCTTCCGGGCCAGGCCATCGCCGTTCTATGTGATGGATGAGGTGGAGGCAGCCTTGGACGACACCAACCTGCGGCGGCTAATCCTGTTGTTCGAGCAGCTGCGGGAACGCTCCCAGCTCATCGTCATCACCCACCAAAAGGCCACGATGGAGGTGGCCGACGCGCTGTACGGGGTGAGCATGCGTGGCGACGGGATCACCACGGTCATCTCACAACGATTGCGCGGGAAGGAAATCGGGGCGCCGACGGCCCACTAACCCGCCACCTGGAGCGGGGGCTGGTGCACCCTCATCGAGGGTATTGTGTCCACATGCGGCACGTCGGTGTCCCGGGAGCTCAAGCAGACGTTGTCGGAGACCTTGCGGGCGGTGGGTAACGGTGAGCCGATCCGCGTCACCCTGCGAGGCCGGCCACTGGCCGACATCGTTCCCGTCGGCGGCCCAGCCGATGGTGGCCGCCTACGTCGACTGACTGCCGACGGGCGAGTGGTGCCTGCGGCACGGAACCGACCTGCGCAGCCCCCCCGACTGGCTACGTCCTCCCGTCTGCCGTCCGAACTAGTTCTCGCCGAGCGGGACGTTGAGCGCTGATCCTGTACCTGGATGCCAGCGCGCTGGTCAAACGCTACGTGAGCGAACCCGGCAGCGGCCTCGTTCGCCCTGCGATGCAATCCGCTGACGGCTGGTACAAGTACCGCGTCGGATACGTCGAGACGCTCCGTGCGGTGGGGCTCGCCGCTGGGCACCCCGCCACGCGGGCACTGCGCAAGGAATGGCCTTCTTTCGCCGTGGTTGAGGTGTGCTACCCGAGTCCCTGACCTGATCGCCGCGGGCCGGCAGGCTTGCGGCCTTCATAGTGGAACGCCGGTGCGGCCGGGGCAGCCGCCGGCTGGGATGATGGCGGGGTGAACACCGGCCTCTGGATCGTCCTTGCCGTCGTCGCCGTCCTGGTCGTGGCGCTCGTCGTCGGGCTGGTGCTGCGCCGTCGTCGTCGCGTCGCGTTCGAAGCCCGGCAAGACACCGCGGTCGCCCCGGGGTACCAGGCCGACGGTTGGTTCGCTTTCACCCGTGGCGCCGGTGCCACCGCCGCGCCACCGGTGCCGCGCCCGTCGGAGCGGACCGAGGTCGACGGTCAGCCAGCGGTGGGCGACGACGCGGCGGTACCCAGAGACGCGGTCAACCGCGACATGGTGGACCTGGCGCTACCCGACGTTGCCGAGCCGACCGAGCAGCTCCCGCCGCCAGCCCCGCAACCAGTGGAGGAGATCGACGCCACGGCCGGCCGATTGCAACGCCTGCGCGGGCGGCTCTCGCGGTCGCAGTCCGCCGTCGGGCAGGGACTGCTGGGTCTGCTCGGCGCCGGTGACCTCGACGAGGACTCATGGGAGCAGGTGGAGGACACCCTGCTGCTCGCCGACCTGGGTACCGCCACCACCACCGCCGTGGTCACCCGGTTGCGCCTGGAGATGGCGGTACGCAGGGTGCGCACCTCCGTCGACGCGCGAGCCCTGCTGCGGGAGGTGCTGGTCGCCGAGCTGCACCCGGAGATGGACCGGTCGGTGGCGGCACTGCCGCACGATGACCACCCCTCGGTGCTGCTCGTGGTGGGGGTGAACGGCACGGGCAAGACGACCACCACGGGCAAGCTCGCGCGGGTCCTGGTGGCCGACGGCCGCCGGGTGCTGCTGGGTGCGGCCGACACCTTCCGGGCGGCGGCGGCCGAGCAGCTGACCACCTGGGGTGAACGGGTGGGGGCTGAGGTGGTACGCGGGCGGGAGGGCAGCGACCCGGCGGCGGTGGCTTTCGATGCCATCAGCCGCGGCACCGCCGATGGCGTGGACGTGGTGCTCATCGACACCGCAGGCCGCCTGCACACCAAAACCGGCCTGATGGACGAGCTGGGCAAGGTCAAACGGGTGGTGGAGAAACGGGCCGCGGTCGACGAGGTGCTGCTGGTGTTGGATGCCACCACCGGCCAGAACGGCCTGACCCAGGCGCGGGTGTTCGCCGAGGTGGTGCAGATCACCGGGGTAGTGCTGACCAAGCTAGACGGTACCGCGAAGGGCGGCATCGTGTTCCAGGTGCAGCGCGAGCTGGCGGTGCCGGTCAAGTTGGTCGGGCTCGGTGAAGGACCCGACGACCTGGCCCCGTTCGAGCCGGGGGCCTTCATCGACGCCCTGCTCGGCTGAGCCACCCACCGACTCCGGGCCCCGGATGCGCGCCCATCGGGGGAGCCCGAGGTCTATGCCGGTGAGGGCGGGCTGTGGAACCGTCCGGCGACACAGGGATGTAACACAGCGGCCAAATTCGTTCACGTCAACGCAACCGCGCGGCGTCCTGGTGGAAACACCGAGTGCGGACCCTTCTGTCCCAGGACGACGGCCCAGGTTCCCCCGGCCGCGGCTGGACACAGGAGGAGGCTCCACGTGGATTTCCCGGTACTCGGTGCTGCTGACACAGGCGATACCGCCTGGATGCTAGCCAGCTCCGCCCTGGTGCTGCTGATGACGCCAGGGCTCGCGTTCTTCTACGGCGGCATGGTTCGTGCCAAGGGCGTGCTGAACATGATGATGATGAGCATCAGCGCCATGGGTGTGGTCGGGGTGCTGTGGGTGCTGTACGGGTACTCGGTGGCCTTCGGTCAGGACCGGGGCAACTTCATTGGAGACCCGACGCAGTACTTCGGGCTCAAGGGGCTCATCGGTGGCACGTACCTTGCCACGGCAGCGGTCCCAGCGGCCGGCACCACCCCGGCGGTGGACGCCGTGCCGTCGATGATCCCGCTGGCCGGGACCATCCCGGCGACGGTGTTCGTCGCCTTTCAGGCCATGTTCGCCATCATCACCGTCGCGCTGATCTCCGGGGCGGTCGCCGACCGCATCAAGTTCGGCTCGTGGTTGGTGTTCGCCGGCCTCTGGGCGACGATCGTGTACTTCCCCATCGCGCACTGGGTCTTCGCCGTCAACAACGTCACCGCGACCGATGGTGGCTGGATCGCCAACAAGCTCAAGGCGATCGACTTCGCCGGTGGCACCGCAGTGCACATCAATGCCGGCGCGGCCGGTCTGGTGCTCGCCTTGGTCCTCGGGAAGCGACGAGGATGGCCGAAGGAGCCGATGCGGCCGCACAACCTGCCCTTCGTCATGCTCGGCGCGGGGCTGCTGTGGTTCGGGTGGTTCGGGTTCAACGCCGGGTCGGCGGTCGGCTCGAACGGGATCGCCGGCGCCACGTTCGTCGCGACCCTGGTCGCGACCTGCACCGCAATGCTCGCGTGGTTGCTCACCGAGCGCATTCGCGACGGTCACGCCACCAGCCTGGGTGGGGCGTCCGGTGTGGTGGCCGGACTGGTCGCCATCACGCCATCGTGTTCCTCGGTGAATGTGCTGGGGGCCCTGGCGATCGGACTGGTGGCCGGGGTGGCGTGCGCGCTCGCGGTGGGCCTGAAGTACCGGTTCGGCTTCGACGACTCCCTCGACGTGGTCGGAGTGCACCTCGTCGGTGGGATCATCGGCACTCTGATGGTCGGCCTGGTCGCTGCGCCCGAGGCTCCGGCGGCGGTCACCGGCCTGTTCTACGGTGGCGGTTTTACCCAGCTCAGCAAGCAGGCCATCGGTGCCGGCGCGGTGCTGGTGTACTCCCTGGTGGGCACGCTGATCATCGCGCTGGCCATCAAGTACACGATCGGGTTGCGCCTGGACGACGAAGCGGAGTCCACCGGCATCGACGATGCTGAGCACGCCGAGACCGCCTACGACTTCGCCACCCTGGGCGCGCTGAGCCGTGCTACGGCCGGAGCTACCGGCAAGATCCCGGCCACGGCCGGCAAGGAAGGATGACCGACGTGAAGCTGATCACCGCGATCGTCAAGCCGTTCACGCTGGAGGATGTCAAGACCGCCCTGGAGCAGATGGGTGTGCTGGGCATGACCGTCAGCGAGGTGCAGGGTTACGGGCGGCAGAAGGGTCACACCGAGGTGTACCGCGGTGCGGAGTACTCGGTGGACTTCGTCCCCAAGGTTCGGGTGGAGGTGGTGGTGGACGAGGGACTGGCCGACAAGGTGGTCGACGCCATCGTCGAAGCCGCGCGCACCGGCAAGATCGGCGACGGCAAGGTGTGGGTGTCACCGGTGGAGACCATCGTCCGGGTGCGCACCGGCGAGCGGGGGACGGATGCGATCTGACCCCCCGGGGTCGGACGCTGCAGGCTCGAGGGGCGCACCGCCACCGGCGCAGGGATCAGCCGGTGGCGGTGCGCCCGTCGTCGGGGGTATGGACGCCGCCGCCGACTTGGTACGGGCGCGCACAGTTCTGCTGGCACCGGGCAGGAGGGTCGGCCGCATTCCGGCGGCGCGGCTGGGGCAGGAACGATCCCGGCAGGCTGACCCGGCCGCGCGGCTAGACGCCGGATCAGCGCGGCTGGACGCCGGCGCACTGCGCGCGGCCCTGGTCGACCTGCACGAGTTCTGGCTCAACACCAGGGCGGCTGAGCTCGGTATCCGCCCTGGCAGCGGGCTGGCCATCGTCGCCGTGGGGGGGCTGGGCCGTCGCGAGCTGCTGCCCTACTCCGACCTGGACCTGCTGTTAGTGCACGATGGCAAGCAGGGGGCGCGGTTGGCGGAAACCGCGGACGCGCTGTGGTACCCGCTCTGGGATGCGCACATCAAACTTGATCACAGTGTGCGCACCCCCGAGCAAGCCGTGAAGGTGGCCGCGCAGGACTTGACCGCGGCGCTGGGCATGCTGGAGGCCCGGCATCTTGCCGGCGACACCGCGCTGTCCAGCGCTCTTATTCGTGGGGTTCGCCAGCAGTGGCTGGCCCAGATTCGGGCGCGTTTCGACGAGCTCGCCGAGCAGGCCGAAACGCGCTGGCAGCGCAGTGGGGACATCGCACATCGGGTCGAACCCGACCTCAAGCACGGCCGAGGTGGCCTGCGGGACCTGCAGCTGCTCGACGCGTTGGCCGCGGCCCAGCTGACCGACCGGCTGCCGGGGTTCAGCGCGGACTCACCCGGCGGTGGGCTGCCGGCCGCCCACCGCGCACTGCTCGACGTGCGCACCGAATTGCACCGTGCCGCCGGACGTGCCCGTGACGTGCTCCGAGCCCAGGATGCCGACGAAATCGGTGGCGCACTGCGCCTGGGCGACCGCTTCGACCTGGCCAGGGTGCTCAGCGATGCCGCACGCACCGTCAGCTACTCGGTGGAGGTCGGTCTGCGCACCGCGCGAGCGGCGCTGCCCAGGCGCGGGTTGGCGGCGCTGCGCCGGGGACCGATCCGTCGACCGTTGGACGAGGGCGTCGTCGAGCACGGGGGTGAAGTCGTGCTGGCTCGCGACGCGCAGCCGGCGAAAGACCCAGCCCTGGTGATTCGAGTGGCCGCGGCGTCCGCGCGCACCGGGATGCCGATGTCCGCGGCGACACTCGCCGGTCTGGCCGACACAGCGCCGGAGTTGCGCGAACCGTGGCCACGGGAGGCGTTGGAGGAGTTCCTCGCCCTGCTGGGTTCCGGCCGCAGGCTTATCGACGCGGTGGAGGCCCTGGACCGGACGGGGCTGTGGGGACGGTTGCTTCCGGAGTGGGGGGCCGTTCGCGATCTGCCACCGCGCGACGGCGCCCACATCTGGACGGTCGACCGGCACCTGGTCGAGGCGTGCGCTTATGCCGGTGCCCTGACGACCAGGGTGTCGCGGCCGGACCTGCTGGTGCTCGGGGCGCTGGTGCACGACATCGGCAAGGGCCGGGGCGGGGATCACAGCATCGTCGGCGCCGAGCTCGCCACCCAGATCGGCAACCGGGTGGGTCTGTGGCCTTCCGATGTTCGGCTACTCAGCCAGCTGGTGCGCTACCACCTGCTGCTGCCGGACACCGCTACCCGGCGAGACCTGGACGACCCCGCCACCATCGCCACCGTCGTCGCCGCTATCGACGGCGACAGTGTGCTGCTCGAACTCTTGCACGCCCTCGCCGAGGCAGACTCGCTGGCCACCGGCCCAGGGGTATGGGGGGAATGGAAGTCCACCCTGATCGGCGAGCTGGTGACGCGCTGCCGGATGATGACAGCGGGTGAGCCGCTGCCGGCGCCGGAAGAGGTGGAGCCCGAGCACCGAGCCTTGGCCGAAGGCGGGCAGCTGCATGTCGAGCTGGCCACCACCGACGACTCCCAACCCATGTCGGTTACCGTCATCGGCCCGGACACTCCCGGACTGCTCTCCCGCGCGGCCGGGGTCCTCGCGCTGCACTCGCTGCAGGTGCACGCGGCGTCGGTGCGCAGCCACGCCGGTTCGGCCGTGGACACATTCGTGGTGTCCCCGAGGTTCGGCGAGCCCCCCGCTGCGGCCCTGGTGCGCCAGGACCTCGGCCGGGCGCTGGCCGGTGAGCTAGATCTGTGGTCGCGTCTGCGCGCGAAGGAGCAGGCCTACGGGGAGGGTGCCGGTCGGGCACTCCGCGACGACCTGGCGCCCCCGCGCCTGCTGTGGGCCAAGGACGCGACCGGTGGTGGCGCGATCATGGAGCTGCGGGCCACCGATAGCACTGGGTTGCTGCACCGGGTGGCCCACGCCCTGGAAGAACTGCGCACACCGGTGCGGTGGGCGCGGGTGGTCACCTTGGGCGCATCGGTGGTGGACGTGTTCTGCCTCGACCTCGGCGACACCGACACCCGACGCCGCCGACACGAGGTGCAGACGGCGGTTCTTGCCGCGGTGGGCCAGGGATCCGCCCTGGGCCAGTAGTTTCCGCTGTCCGTTTTCGCGGCCTCGCCTCCTCTCGCGGTAGATCAACTCGAAGGGTTGTGCTGGCACGAGATGCGGAGGATCGTCCAGACCGCTCGGTGAAGTCCGCAACGGTAGTGATCGAACTCGGTTGATCTACGAGGGAGCGCGGAGGCGGCGGGGTGCGAACCAGCAACTGTCAAACGCCACAACCGAGCCAAGGATCGACCGCCACCCCGGTAGCCAGCCGGCGAGTTGTTCGGGTCGGTGATTACCGCATCAGCTACACCGTCGACGACAAGTTCCTCCTCGTCGTCGTAGTGACACTCGTGCATCGCCGCGACGTCTACGACCGGTGACGTACTCGTCCCGCCGCCCGCCCGCTTCGGGGCACGCCGACGGCGGGTTTCAGTGACCACCAGTGTGGTGGGCGGGGCAGCGCCGAGCCGGGCGCTCGGCGCAACACCGCCGCACCGATGCAGTGACCGGTCACGTCTAGGGTGGGTACGTGTTCGAATCCCTCTCCGACCGGCTCGCCGGAACCCTGAATGGCCTCCGCGGCAAGGGTCGGCTGTCCGACGCCGACATCGAGGCCACCTGCCGGGAGATCCGGCTGGCACTGCTGGAGGCCGATGTCGCGCTGCCCGTGGTGCGAGCGTTCGTTGCCCGGATCAAGGAACGCGCCAAGGGTGCGGAGGTCTCCGGGGCGCTGAACCCGGCCCAGCAGGTCGTCAAGATCGTCAACGACGAGCTGATCACCATCCTTGGCGGCGAAACGCGCCGGCTGACCTACGCCAAGACCGCACCGACGGTGATCATGCTCGCCGGTCTGCAAGGTGCGGGTAAGACCACCCTCGCCGGCAAGCTGGCCGCTTGGCTGCGCAAGCAGGGCCACACCCCGCTGCTGGTGGCGTGTGACCTGCAGCGCCCCAACGCGGTCACCCAGCTGGAGATCGTGGGCGAGCGGGCCGGGGTGCCGGTGTTCGCCCCCGAGCGCGGCAACGGCGTGGGCGACCCGGTGGATGTGGCCCGGCGCGGCATCGCCGAGGCCCGTTCCCGCCAGCACGACGTTCTCATCGTCGACACCGCCGGCCGCCTCGGTATCGACACCGAGCTGATGGCGCAGGCAGTAGACATTCGCGACGCCGTGCAACCGGACGAGATCCTGTTCGTCCTCGACGCGATGGTCGGCCAAGACGCGGTGAGCACGGCCAACGCGTTCCGCGACGGGGTGGGTTTCACCGGGGTGGTGCTGACCAAGCTCGACGGCGACGCCCGCGGTGGCGCCGCGTTGAGCGTGCGCGAGGTCACCGGCCAGCCGATCATGTTCGCCTCCACCGGGGAGAAGCTGGCCGACTTCGACGTCTTCCACCCGGATCGGATGGCCGGGCGCATCCTCGGGATGGGCGACGTGCTCAGCCTTATCGAGCAGGCCGAGCAGGTCTTCGACGCCGACCAGGCCGAAGCCACCGCGAACAAGATCGGCTCCGGCCAGTTGACGTTGGAGGACTTCCTCGAGCAGATGATGGCCGTGCGCAAGATGGGTCCCATTGCCAACTTGCTGGGGATGCTGCCCGGTGCCGGGGCGATGAAGGAGCAGCTCGGGCAGGTCGACGAGAAGCAGCTCGACCGGGTGCAGGCGATCATCCGGGGCATGACCCCGGCCGAGCGGGCGGAACCCAAGATGATCAACGCCTCGCGGCGGTTGCGCATCGCGAAGGGCTCCGGGGTGAGCGTGAGCGAGGTCAATCAGCTCGTCGACCGGTTCTTCGAGGCCCGCAAGATGATGGCGCAGATGGCGGGTCGGTTCGGGCTGCCGGGGGCCGGCGGCGGGAGCCGCAAGGCGGTGCGCGGCAAGAAGGGTAAGAAGGGCAAAGGCGGCCGCGGGCCCACCCCGCCGAAGAACCGGGGTGGTTTTCCCGGTCTGGGTGGACCGCTGCCCGCCGGGTTCCCGGACCTGTCGGGGATGCCGCCTGGCCTGGACGAGCTGCCGCCGGGACTGGCCGGGTTCGACCCGTCGAAGCTCAAGCTGCCTGGCTCTCGACCGAAAAGGTAGAGCTGTGCCCGCCTACCGCCTGCGAGGCGTCGTGCTGCCCGACGACGAGCCGACAGAGTTCTGGGTGCACCGCGGGCTGGTGAGCACTACGCCGGTGGCAGGTGCGCAGACGCTGTGCGACGGCGGCTGGATCCTGCCGGGACTGGTGGACGCGCACTGCCACGTCGGCATCGGGGCGACGGGGCCGGTCGAGTTCGGCGAGGCCCTCACCCAGGCCGAGACGGAGCGCGACGCCGGCGCGCTGTTGCTGCGCGATGCCGGATCACCGGTGGACACCCGCAGCCTGGACGATCGGGCGGACCTACCGCGGATTATCCGCGCTGGGCGCCACCTGGCCCTGTCCCGGCGTTACATCCCGGGCCTGGCGATCGAGTTGGCCGACGAGTCCTTGTTGCCCGCGGCTGTCGCGGAGCAGGCCGCATTTGGTGACGGCTGGGTCAAACTGGTGGGGGATTGGATCGACCGGGGCACCGGCGATCTGGCGCCACTGTGGAGTGAAGGCGTTCTCCGCTCGGCGATCACCGCCGCCCATGACGCCGGCGCCCGCGTCACCGCCCACGTGTTCGGCGAAGAAGCGCTGCCCGCGCTGATCACCTCGCGTATCGACTGCATCGAGCACGGCACCGGGCTGACCGCGGACACCGTGAACCTCATGGTGCAGCATGGCACCGCGCTGGTCCCGACACTGATCAACATCGAGAACTTTCCGTCGATCGCCGACAGTGCGGCGCGCTACCCCCGGTACGCGGCGCACATCCGTGATCTGCACGCGCGGGTGGGTGAGACGATGGCGGCAGTGGTGGACGCCGGGGTTGCCGTGTACGCCGGCACCGACGCCGGCGGGGGCGTTGCGCACGGCCGGATCGCGGAGGAGGTGGCCGCTCTGGTGGCCGTGGGCATGAGTGCCCACGATGCGTTGGGTGCGGCGTGCTGGGACGCGCGGAGTTGGCTTGGGCGCCCCGGACTGCAGCGTGGGGCGCCGGCGGACCTGCTGGTGTACCGCGACGATCCCCGGCACGTGGGTGTCCTGCAGACGCCGGCTCGGATAGTGCTCCGCGGCGTGCTGCGGAAATAGGCAGCTGCGGCCAGCCGTCGCCCGGCGGAGCTCGCAGGCTCGGGCGTGCGGTGGTAGGCCGCTGTGAACGCGTCTGGCATCATGGTCAGGTCACCCACCAAGGGCAAAACCGGGTACGCAAGACGTGCGTGCTGCTGAATTGCGTCGTGACCGAACTCTGAAGGAGCTTCACCACTCGTGGCCGTCAAGATCAAGCTCATGCGTCTCGGCAAGATCCGCACCCCGCATTACCGGGTCGTCGTCGCAGACTCCCGGACCCGCCGCGATGGCCGGGCCATCGAGACCATCGGCAAATACCACCCGAAGGAAGAGCCGAGCCTCATCCAGATCGACTCCGAGCGAGCGCAGTACTGGCTGGGCGTCGGTGCGCAGCCCACCGACCCGGTGCAGACCCTGCTGAAGATCACCGGCGACTGGCAGAAGTTCAAGGGCCTACCCGGCACCGAGGGCACTCTGCGGGTCGCAGCGACCAAACCATCGAAGCTGGAGTTGTTCCAGGCGGCGTTGGCCCAGTCCGGGGAGGAGCCCACCGGGGCGGCGACCACCCCGAAGAAGCGGAGCGCGGCGACCCCCGACGCCAAGGCCACCGAGCCTGCCAAGGCCACCGAGCCCGCTCTCGCGGAACCCGCCGCCGGGGCTGCCGGGTCCGACGCGCAGTGAGCGTGGTCGCTGACGCGGTGGAGCACCTCGTCCGCGGCATCGTCGCCCACCCCGACGACGTCAGGGTCGAGATGGTCCCGGGTCGGCGCGGGCGAACCATCGAGGTGCACGTCCACCCGGAGGACCTGGGCAAGGTCATCGGACGGGGCGGGCGGACCGCGACGGCGCTGCGCACGTTGGTTGCCGGGATCGGCGGCCGTGGACTGCGCGTCGACGTCGTCGACACCGATCATTGAGTTCCGGGTCAGCTGAGCAGCGCTGTGGAACTCGTCATCGGGCGGGTCGCCCGTTCCCACGGGGTGCACGGCGAGATCGTGGTGGATATCCGCACCGATGAGCCGGAGCAGCGGTTTGCGGTGGGCACGGAGTTGCACGCCCGGCGCCAGCTCGACCGCCACACCGTCGAGCACACGGTGGTGGGGGTGCGCGAGCATTCCGGACGGTTACTGGTACGGCTGGCGGATGTGGACGACCGCGCGGGTGCGGATGCCTTACGCGGACTGCTCTTCGTCATCGACCACGCCGACTTGCCCGCACCAACGGACCCGGCGGAGTTCTACGACCACGAGCTGGTCGGGATGGACGTCGTGCTGACGGACGGGACGGCGGTGGGCACCGTCCTCGACGTGCTGCACGGGGCGGCCGCGGAGCTGTTGTCGATCCGCCCCGCGGGCTGCCCCGCGGGCGAGCACCTGGTGCCGTTCGTTGCCGCTATCGTGACCAGCGTGGACCGCGAGTCGGGCACCATGGTGATCGACCCACCCGATGGCCTGCTGGAGATGTGAGCGGTGCGCCTGGACGTCGTGACGATCTTCCCCGAGTACCTGCAACCGATGCGTACCGCGCTGCTGGGCCGGGCGATTGACCGTGGACTGGTCGAGCTGGGGATTCACGACCTGCGCGATTGGGCGCACGACGTGCATCAGGCGGTGGACGACGCGCCCTACGGTGGTGGTCCGGGAATGGTGATGAAGGCTCAGGTGTGGGGCGCGGCGCTGGACGAGGTATGCGCCGGTGAACCGGCCCCGCTACTGGTGGTGCCGACCCCGGCGGGTGAGCCGTTCACTCAGGCGATGGCGCAACGATGGGCGGGGTCGCCCCGGGTGGTGTTCGCGTGCGGACGTTACGAGGGCATCGACCAGCGGGTCGTCGACGACGCGGCGCGGCGTCTGCAGGTGGCGGAGGTGTCCCTGGGTGACTACGTGCTCATTGGTGGTGAGGCGGCGGTGCTCGTCTTCGTCGAGGCGGTGGTGAGGCTGTTGCCTGGGGTGCTCGGCAACGCGCTGTCCCACCAGCAGGACTCGTTCTCCGACGGGTTGCTGGAGGGCCCGAGCTATACCCGGCCGGAAAGCTGGCGGGCGCTGGGGGTGCCCGAGGTGTTGCGCAGCGGTGACCACGAGCGGATCGCCGCCTGGCGGCGGGCGAAGTCACTGGAGCGCACCGCACAGCGACGGCCGGATCTGCTGCGCCACGTAGACCTGGACGCTGCCGACCGTGCGGTGCTCCAGGCAGCCGGTTTCACCCTCGCAGAGTCCTCTGGCACACTTAAGCAGTTGCCCGGCGACGCTGGACCGGAGTGACCACCGCTCGCCCACTCACCCTGGGCACGAACTCCACGCGCGGAACCGCCCCGCGGTGCCCGCCGTGGGCGTTCCTCTGCTCTAGCGCTCACGCAAGGACGGTTGACACATGAATACCCTGGACGCCCTGGACGCCAAGTCCCTGCGGACCGACATCCCCAACTTCCGCCCCGGGGACACCCTGAACGTGCACGTGCGGGTGATCGAGGGCACCCGCGAGCGGGTCCAGGTGTTCAAGGGAGTGGTGATCCGCCGCCAGGGTGGTGGCCTCCGCGAGACGTTCACCGTCCGCAAGGTGTCCTTCGGTGTCGGCGTCGAGCGCACCTTCCCGCTGCACACCCCCAACATCGCCATGATCGAGGTCGCTACCCGCGGCGATGTGCGGCGGGCCAAGCTGTACTACCTGCGTGACCTGCGGGGTAAGGCCGCCAAGATCAAGGAGAAGCGCTGACCAGGCGGCTGGCGACCGCGGGTGCGTCCACTGCTGCTCTAACCTGAGGGCGTGCCCGACAAAACCAGCGAGGACCGCGACCGCCCACCTGGAGGTCCCGCAGCCGACGACGCCGACGACGGACCGGCTCGGTCGCGAACCTCCCGGACGCGCCGCGGCACGCGACGCAAGGCCCAGCAGCGAGGGTTCCTCAAGGAACTGCCGATCCTGCTGCTCGTCGCCCTCCTGCTGAGCTTCGTGATCCAGACGTTTATTGCCCGGGTGTATGTCATCCCGTCGGAGTCGATGGAGCCCACCCTGATGGGGTGCACCGGGTGCGGCATCACCAACGACCGCATCGTGGTTGACAAGGTCAGCTACCGCTTCGGTGCCCCACGAACAGGTGACGTGGTGGTCTTCAAGGGCCCGGCGTCCTGGGGCACTGAGTTCACCAGCCCGCGCTCCAGCAACGCCGTTGTCCGTGGCCTGCAGCAGGTCGGAGCGGTGGTCGGGCTCGCTCCGCCCGACGAGCGTGACTTCGTCAAACGCGTCATCGCCACGGGCGGTCAGACTGTAAAGTGCTGCGACGCCACCGGAAACGTGCAGGTCAACGGCGCTTCGCTGACCGAGCCGTACGTGGTGAACGACTTCCCGTTCGTCGCCGGGTCGCAGGACTGCAATACCGCGATCGCTTCGGGACGCTGCTTCGCCCCCGTCACCGTGCCGCCGAACAACCTGTGGATGATGGGCGATAACCGGAACAATTCGGCCGACTCGCGCTACCACGTGGGGGACAACGCGCGGGGGACGGTGCCGGCGGCCGATGTCATTGGTAAGGCCAGGGTGATCGTGGTACCCGTCTCCCGGTGGCAGCTCATCTCCTCTCCCCAGATCATCGGCGCGCAGGCTGCGGGGGGACCCTCGCCAGGCGGCGCCCCCGTCCCCGACGCGGTGATTCTGGTCGGGACGCTCGCCGGGCTACGGGGCAGCGCGACAGGTGTCGGCGCCCGCGCACGGCGGCGACCGTGGCGCAGCCGGGCGCGGTGAGCCGGACGTGGCCACCCCGGGTGGTGGTACGCCACACCGCGGGCCTACGGACGATGGAGTCGACCCTGCACCGGTGCGGACTGGGACCGGTGGCCGGAACCGACGAGGCGGGCCGGGGTGCCTGCGCTGGCCCGCTGGTCGTCGCGGCGTGCGTGCTGCCGCCGGTGCCCTGCCCGGCACTGGACGGGCTGACCGACTCCAAACTGCTCAGCGAGTCGGAACGGGAACGGCTGTACCCGCTGGTCCTGGCGCATGCGGTGGCCACATCCGTGGTGATCGTGCCGGCGGCCGAGGTCGACGCCCGGGGCATTCACGTGGTCAACATCGAGGGGATGCGCCGCGCCGTTACCGCGCTGGCACGCCCGCCCGGGTACGTGCTCATCGACGGCTTCCGGGTACCGGGGCTGGGGGCGCCGTCCCTGCCGGTGATCGGTGGTGACGCCCAGGCTGCATGTATCGCGGCGGCGAGCGTGCTGGCCAAGGTCACCCGGGACCGGATCATGGTGCAGCTCGACGCCGAAATTCCCGGTTACGGCTTTGCCGCACATAAGGGCTATTCCACCCCCGCACATGTGGCGGCACTGTGGCAGCGGGGTCCCAGCCGAGCGCACCGACACAGCTACGCCAACGTCGCCGCCGCAGGCGCAGGCGTGCCAGACCGGTGCGCCAGTGCGTCATGATGAGGGGGCGCACTGGCCGGCGGCGCAGCGAACGAGGAGGGCAACACCCGATGAGTGCTGAGGACCTCGAGAAGTACGAGACCGACATGGAGCTCAGCCTGTACCGGGAGTACCGCGACATCGTCACCCAGTTCGCGTACGTGGTCGAGACCGAGCGACGCTTCTACCTGGCCAACTCGGTCGACGTGCAACCGCGCAACGCCGACGGCGAGGTGTACTTCGAATTGCGGATGTCCGACGCGTGGGTGTGGGACATGTACCGACCGGCCCGGTTCGTCAAGAACGTCAAGGTGATTACCTTCAAGGATGTCAACGTCGAGGAATTGGACAAGCCCGAGCTGCGCCTGCCCGAGGACGGCCCGTTCCGCGAGTAGCACGATGCACCGACCCGTCATCACCAGCCGGCACCCATAGCCCCGGCCGATCCCCATGTCTTCGGGTTGTCCACAGATTGCTCGCACCCCCTCATCAGGTACCGATTACCAGGCACAGTCGGTGACCTCGGCAGCCCACCCACCGGTTGCCCCGTACGAGGGTCGAGGACAACCGTGGCATCACCAGCGACGCCCAGCACACCGATCGCCCAAACGCCGCTCACGATCGCGCAACGCCGGTCTGCCCTGGGTGCCCGCGGTGAGCAGCTCGCCGTCGAACATCTCACTGCACAGGGCCTGGTAGTGCTCGACCGCAACTGGCGCTGCAATGAGGGTGAATTGGACATCATCGCCACCGACGGTGCGAGCGTGGTGGTGGTGGAAGTGAAGGCGCGGTCGGGGACCGGCTACGGCCGGCCCGAGGAGGCCGTGACACCGCGCAAGCTGGCCCGGATGCGCCGAGCGGCGCAGCGGTGGCTGTCGGCCAATCGTGTCGGCTGGGTGCAGGTCCGCTTCGACGTGGTCGCGGTCCTGTTCGACCAGCGGACCGGCGGTGTGCAGCTCGAGCATCTGCCCGGGGTCTTCTGATGGCGCTCGGCAGCGCGCACTCCGTGGCGGTGAACGGGGTCGACGGCCAGCTGGTGGAGATCGAGGCCGACCTCGCTCAGGGACTGCCCGGGGTGCATCTGGTGGGTCTACCCGATGCTGCACTGCAGGAATCCCGTGATCGGGTGCGGGCCGCGGTCACCAACTCCGGCCAGAGCTGGCCGTCGCGACGCATCACCCTGGCGTTGTCACCGGCGACGCTGCCCAAGGTCGGATCGGTGTACGACTTGGCCCTGGCGTGCGCGGTGTTGTGCGCGGCGGGTTCGGTGCCGGCTGGGCGACTGGCCGAGACGGTGCTGCTCGGCGAACTGGCACTAGACGGTCGGGTCCGACGGGTTCGGGGGGTGCTTCCCTCCGTGCTTGCTGCGCGGGAGGCTGGCTGGCCGCGAGCTGTGGTACCGCTGGAGGCGCTCGGTGAAGCAGCGCTCGTGCAGGGCATCGAGGTGCTGGGTACCCGGAGTCTCGCCGAGGTGTTGGCGTGGCTGCGTGGCGCTGCCACCCTGCAGCCGCCCACGGGTTTCGCGACGGCACCCACCGCCACAGGGGCGGACCTGGGCGACGTGGTGGGCCAGGCCGAGGCGCGGTGGGCGGTGGAGGTCGCGGCCGCCGGGGCGCATCACCTGCTGTTGACCGGTCCGCCCGGAACGGGCAAGACCATGCTGGCCCAGCGCCTACCCGGCCTGCTGCCGCCGCTGGGCGAGCAGGCGGCCCTGGAGGTCACCGCGATTCACTCCGTGGCGGGCCTGCTCAGCGCCGAGTGCCCGCTGATCACCCGCCCATCCTTCGTGGCACCGCATCACACCAGCTCGGTGAGCGCCTTAGTCGGCGGTGGCAGCGGGATGGCCCGGCCGGGGGCGGTGAGCCGGGCACATCGCGGAGTGCTCTTCCTCGATGAGTGCCCCGAGTTCGGTTCCCGTGCGCTCGAGGCGCTGCGCACCCCGCTGGAGGACGGCGAGGTCCGCATCGCCCGTCGGGACGGCGTGGCCCGCTACCCGGCCCGCTTCCAGTTGGTGTTGGCCGCCAACCCCTGCCCATGCGCCCCGGCCCGCGAGACCGACTGCGTCTGCCCGCCCCCGGCCCGCCGCCGGTACCTGGGCAGGTTGTCCGGACCGTTGCTGGACCGGGTCGACCTGCGGGTGCGGATGCGGCCGCTGGCGTCCGCGGCCCTCACCGACGACACGGGGGAGGGCACCGCCGCGGTGCGCGCCAGGGTGGCGGCAGCCCGCGAGGCGGCTGCGCATCGGTGGTCCGAGCATGGTTGGCTGACGAACGCCGAGGTGCCCGGACCGGCGCTGCGGCAACGGTTTCGACTCGGCCGACCCGCTCTGGTCCCGTTGGAGCGGGCACTGCGAACCGGTGAGATCACCGCCCGTGGAGCTGACCGCGCCCTACGGGTCGCCTGGAGCCTGAGCGATCTGGCCGGCACCGTCCAACCGGGCCACGACGAGGTGGCCGCCGCGTTGTTGTTCCGGGACAGGAGGGCGGCATGAGCGACGACCAGAGCAGACGGCGGGCCTGGGCGTACTTGTCTCGGGTGAGCGAGGCGCCGTCGCCGCAGCTGCACGCACTCATCGCCCGAGACGGACCCGAGGCGGCGGCCAGCGCGGTGCGCCAACGCACCGTACCTCCTGCGCTGGCCGCCAGCACCCAGGCTCGTCATCACCTGGACTCCGCGGCCGCGGACCTCGACCACATCCAGGCGCTCGGGGGCCGCTTGGTGACCCCGGAGGACGCGGAATGGCCGACGTGGCGGATGGTGGGCTTCGCCGGTGAGCATGCGCCGAGCGCTCGCGCCCCGATCGCACCTGTCGCGCTGTGGGTACGCGGGGGTGGTCGTCTCGACGAGATGACCGACCGTGCGGTGGCCGTGGTGGGCACCCGCGCCATCAGCGGCTACGGCGAGCACGTCACCGCCGAGCTGTGCCACGACCTCGCCGCTGACGGATGGACGGTGGTATCAGGAGCCGCCTACGGGGTCGACGGCGCCGCCCACCGTGCCGCCCTCGCTGCCGGTGGGATCACCGCCGCTGTGCTGGCAGGGGGGGTGGATCGCCCGTACCCGTCCGGACACGAGGCGTTGCTGCGGCGCATCATGGTGGACGGCGTGGTGGTCAGCGAGTATCCGCCGGGCACCCCGCCCGCCCGGTATCGCTTCCTGGCCCGCAACCGGTTAATCGCCGGGCTCGGGGAGGGGGTGGTGGTGGTCGAGGCGGGCTGGCGCAGCGGCGCGCGAAGCACCGCGACGTGGGCGGGCGCCCTCGGCCGCGCGGTGATGGCCGTGCCCGGCCCGGTCACCTCAGTCGGGTCCACCGGGTGCCACCGGATGATCCGGCTGGGGGAGGCCGAACTGGTCACCTCGGCGGCGGAGGTCACCGAACGGGTCGGGCGCATGGGTGAACTGGCCGCCGATCCGGACGTGGTTCGGCGCCCGTGGGACGACTTGGACCCCGTGGTGGCGCAGGTGTTCGAGGCGCTGCCGGCCACCGGAGCCGCTGACCTGCAGCGGATCTCCGAGAGCTGCGGGGTACCGCTGCATCAGGTGCGGGCCGCCCTACCGGTGCTGGAGCTGGACCGCCTCGCTGTGCTCACCGAGGATGGTTGGGCGCGTCGGCGTGTCAGCGGCGGGAATGCTTGACCAGCGCCTGCGGTGCGACCACCGTGGGATTCGTGGACGACGGGGTACGGCCAGCGGAGTTCATGCTGGCCCCAGGCCTGCAGCGACACGTCGACGACTTCGCCGACTACTTGCGGCTGGAACGCGGGTATTCGGTGCACACGGTGCGGGCGTACACCGGTGACGTTCGCTCGTTGCTGACTCACGCCACGCGGCAGGATCCCGACCGGTCACCAGCCCTCGACGGCCTGGTGCTCGCGGTGCTGCGCTCGTGGTTGGCCGAGCAGGCCAGGGCCGGGGTCGCCCGCACCACCCTGGCCCGGCGCACCGCCGCTGCCCGCACCTTCACTGGTTGGGCGCAGCGCACCGGCCGGGCGGCACACGACGCTGGCGCGCGACTGTCTTCCCCCCGCGCACACCGGACCCTGCCGGCGGTGTTGCGACCGGAACAGGCCGCCTCGGCGCTCGACTCGGCCGCCGCCGGGGCCGCGCAGCTCGATCCCGTGGCGCTGCGTGATCATCTTGTGGTGGAGTTGCTCTACGCCACCGGGATCCGAGTCGGTGAGCTGTGTGGTCTTGACGTCGGCGATGTCGACGACGGGCGGCGGTTGGTGCGGGTGCTCGGCAAGGGCGGCCGGGAGCGGTCAGTTCCCTTCGGGGTGCCGGCCGAACGAGCCCTAAGAGCGTGGTTGCGGGACGGCCGCCCAGCGTTGTGCAGCTCACTCAGTGGCACGGCATTGCTGTTGGGGGTGCGGGGCGGCAGGCTTGACCCACGGGCGGCCCGACGTTGCGTGCACGAGACGGTCGCGGTGGTGCCCGGCGCACCCGACCTCGGACCGCACGGTCTGCGGCACTCTGCGGCCACCCATCTGCTCGAAGGGGGCGCGGACCTGCGGGTCGTTCAGGAGCTGCTTGGTCACGCTACGCTGTCGACGACACAGCTCTACACCCATGTGACCGTCGAGCGGCTGAGGGCAGTTCATGACCGAGCGCACCCGAGAGCGTGAGGCGCAGCAGGGTAGGGGCGCCGCCTCGCACGGGGAGTCGGTGGATCAGGCGCTGGACGAACTGTGGAGCGAGTTCACCCACCATCGTTCCCAGGCGCTGCGTGACCGTCTCGTCCTGCACTACGCGCCGATGGTCAAATACGTAGCGGGGCGGGTCGGAACCGGTCTCCCTCAGCACGTTGACGCAGCCGACCTGGTGCAGGCGGGGATCTTCGGGCTCATCGAGGCCATCGACCGGTTTGAACCCGAGCGCGGGTGGAAGTTCGAGACCTACGCCATGCAACGCGTGCGGGGCGCGATACTCGACGACCTGCGAGCCCAAGACTGGGTGCCCCGCTCGGTGCGGTCCAAGGCCAGGGCGGTGCAGGCGGCGCTGGGTCGGTTGGAGTCGACGCTGCATCGCAGCCCCACCGATGCCGAAGTTGCCGCCGAGGCGGACCTGAGTCCCGCCGAACTGCAGTCGCTGTACAAGGAGCTGTCGATGACGAGTGTCATCGCGCTGGAGGACCTCATGGGGGGTGATTCCGACTCTGGTGGCCTCTCCGCGGCGGATGTGTTGGCTGACACGCACGCCCCAGACCCGGTGGCAGTGTTGGAATCGGAGGAGGCCCGGGCACTGCTGGCCGCGGCGGTCGCCGGGTTGCCCGAACGCGACCGCACCGTGGTAACCCTGTACTACTTTGAGAATCTTACCTTGGCGGAGATCGGCGGGGTGCTGGGGGTCACCGAGAGCCGGATCTGCCAGCTGCACACCAGGGCGGTACTGCGGTTGCGCACCCGCATCGCGGAGGTCACCGGCGACCGGGTACCTGACGCCAGCGCCCGGCCCCGCGCTCGTCGCGGCCGCTGACCTGCCCCGCGCGCCGCTGATCCTCAGCCCTGCCACGGCAGCAGCCGCACCCGCCACACCCCGACCAGCCGCAACGGGTCGAGATAGCTGTCCGGCCCGCGCCGCACCCCCCAATGTAGGCACGCCACCGCCGGGCACCCATCGTGACCGGGGGTCAGCAGGCCCAGAACAGTGCCGGCGGCCACGACCGTGCCGACCGCCACCTGGGCGTCCACCGGCTCGTAGGTGGTGCGCAAGCCGTCGGGGTGCTGCACCGATACCACCCCGCGGTCAGCTACTACGCCAGCGAACGCCACTGTCCCGGCACCAGCCGCCAGCACCGACACTGCGACGGGGGCGGCCAGGTCAACCCCCCGGTGACCCGTGGAATACACCGTCTCCGGCGGCTGGAATGGTCGGGCCACCCGCGGGAAGCCGGGCACCGGCCAGCGGTAGTCGCCGCGGGGAGCTGGATTGGCTTGCTGGGTGGGTGCCTGCCGCGGTGCGCCCGTGGTCTCGGCGACGGCGCTCGCGGTAGGGACGGCGGCCGCCGCGCTGAGCAGCACGACGGCGCATAACATCCGGAGCAGTCGGGTGTGCACCAGATAAGAATGCTGCGGTGATGTGCTCGTCCAGTGCCTTAATGGGCCAGCTGTGGATAACTAGCGGCGCTGTGCACAACCGGTTTTCGGGTGGCGTGCGGGTCGGTTCGCGCGCCGTACACTGCGTGGTGCGGCTCGTGCGTGCACGGGTCGACTTCGCGCGCCCGAACGTCACCCTCAACGGGGTGGTCGGTCGTCGGTGGTCCCGCAGCGACGGGCCCGGCGTCCGGTTCGAGTGCCAGGGCAGTGACCCGCAGGGCCACCGCGACAACCGAGAACACCGTCGGCACCGCTCCAGGGTGCCGGTGGGTGGCAAACAGGAAGCGAGGACGGGGACCCATGGGCCCCCGATCAGACATGGCAGTCGTCACCATGAAGCAGCTGCTCGACAGCGGCGCGCACTTCGGTCACCAGACCCGCCGGTGGAACCCCAAGATGAAGCGCTTCATTTTCACCGACCGCAACGGCATCTACATCATCGACCTGCAGCAGACGCTGGTCTACATCGACCGGGCCTACGAATTCGTTCGGGAGACTGTCTCGCACGGCGGTTCGGTAATGTTCATCGGCACCAAGAAGCAGGCCCAGGAATCCATTGCTGAGCAGGCCACCCGGGTGGGGATGCCCTTCGTCAATCAGCGCTGGTTGGGCGGGATGCTGACCAACTTCACCACCGTGCACAAGCGCCTGCAGCGGCTCAAGGAACTGGAGTCGATGGAGCAGACCGGGGGCTTCGAGGGCCGCACCAAGAAGGAAGTCCTCATGCTGACCAGGGAGATGACCAAGCTCGACCGCACCCTCGGCGGGATCAGGGACATGTCCAAGGTACCCAGCGTGGTGTGGATCGTCGACACCAACAAGGAGCACCTCGCCGTCGCCGAGGCACGCAAGCTCAACATCCCGGTCGTGGCTATCCTGGACACCAACTGTGACCCCGACCTGGTGGATTACCCCATTCCGGGCAACGACGACGCGATCCGCTCCGCTGCGCTGCTCACCAAGGTCGTGGCAGCCGCGGTAGCCGAGGGATTGCAGTCCCGCGCCGGGCGTAGCAGCGGCGACGACAAGCCGGCCGACGGGGCCGACGAGCCGCTCGCGGAATGGGAGCGCGAGCTCATGGCCGGTGCCGAGGCCAGCGTGCCGCCAGCACCCACTGACACACCGGCATCGACCGCGACATCGGCATCGGCATCGACCGCGACACCGGCAGCGACCGCACCGGCTGATCCGGCCGAAATTGCCGCGGCAGTCGAAACCGCCGAGGCCGCGGTCGGCGGGGCACCGGTCACCGGCACGGACACCCCAGCTCCCGCCGCCGCCACCCCGAACACCCAGCCCTGAGTCCGGCGGGTGGTCCCGTTGCCGCGTCGGCGGCGGGTCCACCCCGGGCGAGCGTTTCAGGACCCCATCCGCGTACCCGAACCAGGAGGCTTCTCCCACCATGGCGAACTTCACCGCCGCCGACGTCAAGCGGCTCCGCGAGCTGACCGGCTCCGGGATGATGGACTGCAAGAACGCCCTCGCTGACACCGATGGCGAATTCGACAAAGCCGTGGAGTTTCTGCGCATCAAGGGCGCCAAGGACGTCGGCAAGCGGGCCGAGCGTTCCACTGCCAACGGTCTGGTGTCCGCCACAGACGGTGTGATGGTCGAGCTGAACTGCGAGACCGATTTCGTCGCCAAGAACGCTGAGTTTCAGCAGCTGGGCGAGCGCATCGTCGCTCTGGCAGTTGTGCACAAACCGGCCGACGTGGACGCGCTCAACGCGCTGGACCTCGACGGCAAACCCGTCTCGGCCGTCGTCGAGGAGTTCTCCGCCCGGATCGGGGAGAAGCTCCAGGTGCGCCGCGTGGCAGTGCTCAACACCCCGGTCGCAGCCTATTTGCACCGCAAGTCCGCCGACCTGCCGCCCGCGGTCGGCGTGCTGGTGGAGTACGCCGGCGCGGGCGACGCGGTGGCGGAGGCAGCTCGCGGCGCTGCCATGCAGATCGCCGCGATGCGGCCCCGGTTCGTCAACCGGGACGAAGTGCCTGCTGAGGTGGTGGCCGACGAGCGCCGCATCGCCGAGGAGACTGCTCGGGAGGAGGGCAAGCCTGAGCAGGCCCTGCCCAAGATTATCGACGGCCGGGTGAACGGGTTCTTTAAGGACACCGTGCTGCTCGAGCAGTCCTCAGTGCAGGATTCGAAGAAGACGGTGAAGGCCGTGCTGGACGCCGCCGGGGCGACCGTCACCCGGTTTGCCCGGTTCGAGGTCGGCCAGAGCTGACCCGCAGGCCGTCGGCGGGGTCGCGCGGAGCTTCCGCCCTCGGCAGATCAGCTGTCCGACGACGAGCGAGGGAGGACGACGGTGCAACAGTCTGTGAGTGGGTCTTCCCCGCCGGACTACCTGGATGCGCGCGGTGGCGACAGCCGAGGCTACCGGCGGGTACTACTCAAGCTGGGCGGGGAGATGTTCGGCGGGGGAGCCGTCGGTGTCGACCCGGTGGTGGTGCAGAACGTCGCCGCGCAGATCGCCGCGGTAGTCGCCAGCGGTGTGCAGGTGGCCGTAGTAATCGGCGGCGGGAACTTCTTCCGCGGAGCCGAGCTGCAGCAGCTCGGGATGGACCGTGCCCGCGCCGACTACATGGGCATGCTCGGCACTGTAATGAATTGCCTTGCACTGCAGGATTTTCTTGAGAAGCAGGGCGTGGACACCCGGGTCCAGACGGCGATCACCATGGGCCAGGTTGCCGAGCCCTACATCCCGCGCCGTGCCGTGCGTCACTTGGAGAAGGGTCGGGTGGTGATCTTCGGCGCCGGGGCGGGCATGCCGTACTTCTCCACCGACACCACCGCCGCCCAGCGGGCACTCGAGGTGCACGCCGAGGTCGTCTTGATGGCCAAGGGCGTGGACGGGGTGTTCGACGCCGATCCCAACATCCATCCCGGCGCCACCATGTTCACCGAGATCACCCATCGCGAGGTGCTGGAGCGTGGGCTGAAGGTCGCCGACGCCACCGCATTCAGCCTCTGCATGGACAACGCGATGCCGATCATGGTGTTCAACCTGCTGGTGCACGGCAACATTGCCCGGGCAGTGGCGGGTGAGAGGATCGGGACGCTGGTCCGCACCACCACCGAGCCCGACGACGCCGCAGGAGGATCGACGTGATCGACGAGACGCTTTTCGACGCCGAGGAGAAGATGGAGAAGGCCGTCTCCGTGGCGCGCGAGGACCTCGCATCGATCCGCACCGGCCGGGCAAACCCGGGGATGTTCGCCCGGATCGTCATCGACTACTACGGTGCCATGACCCCTATCACCCAGGTGTGCGGGATCACCGTTCCCGAGGCTCGGATGGTCGTCATCAAGCCGTACGAGGCCGCCACATTGGGTGCGGTCGAGACGGCGATCCGTAACTCCGACTTGGGTGTCAACCCCAGCAACGACGGATCCATCATCCGGGTGTCGCTTCCCCAGCTCACTGAGGAACGCCGCCGCGACTACGCGAAGCAGGCCAGGGGCAAGGGCGAGGATGCCAGGGTGTCGGTGCGCAACATCCGCCGCAAGGCGATGGAGGAGCTTGCCCGGATCAGCAAGGACGGCGACGCCGGGGAGGACGAGGTGGTGCGGGCGGAGAAAGAACTCGACAAGACCACCGGACGCTACGTGGCGCAGGTCGACGAGATGGTGCGCCACAAGGAGTCAGAGCTGATGGAGGTCTGAGCGCGCGCGCAGGCCCGTAGCGGGTTGCGGACGGTTTGTGGAGCAGCGTGAGCGGGCGGTGGTGGGAGGAACGGTGGTGACGGTGTCGGAGGTCTCAGGCCTACCCGGTCCCCTCGCGGCGCCCCCACCATCTCGGGTCGGCCGCAACCTGCCTGCCGCGCTCGCGGTCGGCGGCGGCCTGGGCGCCATGATGATCACCACCCTCGCGCTGATACCGCAGGCATGGGTGGGAATGGTGGCGATTTCTGTGGGTGTCGCCACCTGGGAGGTGACCACAGCGACCGACCGGGTGCAGCTGCGCTTGCCGCTGGTACCGCTGCTCGTGGGCGGGCAGGCGATGGTCTGGTCGGGGTGGGTGTTCGGCGCCGCTGGTGTCCTGAACGCCTTCGGCGCCACCGTGCTGGCTTGCATGGTGTGGCGGCTGGCCGCGGGTGCGGAGAACTACCTTCGGGACACCGCCACCTCGGTATTCGTCGCTGCCTGGGTACCGTTGTGTGGGTCCTTTGCGGTGTTGCTCCTGACAGCGGAGAACGGTGCTGCCCGGGTCGCGACGTTGATGGTGGGGGTGGCCTGTTCCGACGTCGGTGGGTACGCCCTCGGTGCCACCCTGGGCCGCCACCCCATGGTTGCGGCGATCAGCCCCAAGAAGTCCTGGGAGGGGTTCGCCGGTTCGATGCTGTTCGGGGTGGTGGGGGGGATGCTGACGTTTACCCAGTTGCTGCAGTCCAGTGCGGTGTTGGGCGCGGCTTTCGGTGCGGTCATCGTCGTGGTCGCCACCATCGGCGACCTGGTGGAAAGCCAGGTCAAGCGAGATCTTGGCCTGAAAGATATGAGCGAGCTGCTGCCGGGGCATGGCGGTCTGATGGATCGGCTCGACTCGGTGTTGCCCGCTGCGGTGGTGGCGTGGGTCCTGCTCAGCGCCCTGCTGTGAGGGTCGGTGTCCACAGCAGCGGCACGGGCCCGCGCCAGCCCATTCCTAGTCCGAATATCTGGCACTGGCCGCAGGTGTACGAGGTGGAGAATCGCGCCCAGGATCCGGCGGGGGCGATCTGGGACGTGGTTGCCGAGGTGGCACCCTGGGCCGGAGCCGACGTCGTCGACGTGGGTTGCGGGGCGGGCTACCACCTGCCGATGCTGGCTGCGTCGGCGCGCAGCGTGATCGGGGTGGAGCCGCACCCGCCGCTGGTCGAGCTGGCCGAGCAGCGGACGGCGGGGATGGCCGGCGTGAGAGTTCTGGCTGGCCTGGGTCAAGCGCTGCCGCTGCCCGACCGTAGCGTCGATGTGCTGCATGCCCGCACCGCCTGCTACTTCGGCCCGGGATGCGAACCGGCGTTGGCCGAGGCCGACCGGGTGCTGCGACCGGGCGGGGTGCTGGTGGTGGTAGATCTGGACGCCGGGCGGGGCGCCTACGGGGGGTGGATGCGCGCCGACCTGCCCGGCTACGACCCGGCAGCCGTCGAACGGTTCTTCGACGCTCAGGGCTTTGACCTGCGTCGGGTAGACACGGTGTGGCAATTCCCCGATCGGGAGAGACTGCGCGCGGTGCTGGGCATCGAATTTTCCCCCGCGGTGGCCTCCCGGGCGTTACGTGTCGTACCTGGGCTCAGTCTTCAGGTGGCCTACCGGGTGCACTGGCGCCGGACCCCGCGGCTGGGTCAGGCCTTTTTGTAGGCTTTGCGCAGCTGCAGGATGCGCACGGCGCTGGCCAGTCCCATCACCAGCGCACCGGCCAGGGCGGCGATCAGCATGTTGATTCCTACCGGCAGCTGGTAGCTCCAGCCGAAGAAGCGGACAGTGGGGCTGTCGCCCAGGTTCTGCACGATGAACACCACCAGGGCGACGGTGACCAACGCACCCGCGACCAAGAACACATAGGTGCTCGCCGCACGGGTGTGTCGCACCTTGCGCGGCCGGGGGTCGGAGGCGGTCTCCGGCGCCGTAGACGGGAGCATCGGGGCGGTATAGGGCGGGAGCGAGGGACGGGCCGCGTCTGGGCCGCGAGCCGGGTCGGAGGTGGGGGGCGCATGCCGGGGGCTGCTCGGGTCGGTAGTCATACCGGCAATGATGACGCGCCCGGGCGGTGTGTCACTAACGGACCCGGCCCGTGTCGTGTGGCGGTGCCACGGTCGTGTCGCGTGGCGGTGCCACGGTCGTGTCGCGTGGCGGTGCCACGGTCGTGTCGTGTGGCGGTGCCACGGTCGTGTCGTGTGGCGGTGCCACAATGGACTCACTATGGCCGCCTCCCTCCCTCTCGTGTTCGACGCCCCCCGGCGCGGCCTGCCCCCGCAGCACCTGGCCGACCTCGACGCCGAGGGCCGCACCGCAGCGGTGATCGCCCTGGGTTTGCCGGCCTTCCGCGCCGACCAACTCGCTCGCCAGTACTACGGACGCCTGACCGCCGACCCCACAGCGATGACCGACCTGCCCGTGGCGCTGCGGAACACCCTGGCCGCGACGCTGTTCCCGACGCTGCTTACCCCGATCCGCCAGGTTTCCTGCGATGAGGGCACCACCCGCAAGACCCTGTGGCGGGCGCACGACGGCACGATGGTGGAGAGCGTGCTGATGCGCTACCCAGATCGGGCGACGCTGTGCATCTCCAGCCAGGCCGGCTGCGGGATGGCCTGTCCGTTCTGCGCCACTGGCCAGGGTGGGCTGGACCGCAACCTGTCGACCGCCGAGATCGTCGATCAGGTGCGCGCCGCGGCGGCAGCGATGCGCGACGGCGAGGTCGGTGCCGGTCCGGGGCGGCTGTCCAACGTGGTGTTCATGGGCATGGGGGAGCCGCTAGCCAACTACAGCCGGGTGGTTGCAGCGGTGCGGCGGATCACCGAGGCCCCCCCGAACGGACTGGGCATCGCCGCCCGGTCGGTGACGGTGTCCACGGTCGGGCTGGCCCCGGCCATCCGCAAGCTGGCCCAGGAGGGTTTGCAGGTGACGTTGGCGGTGTCGCTGCACACCCCCGACGACGAACTGCGCGACACCCTGGTCCCGGTGAACAACAGGTGGCCGATAGCCGAGGTACTCGACGCGGCCCGCTACTACGCGGACGCCACCGGCCGGCGGGTGTCCATCGAGTACGCCCTGATAAGGGACGTCAACGACCAGCCTTGGCGGGCAGACCTGCTGGTGAAGCGACTCAGGAAGGCACTCGGCGCCGGGGTGCACGTCAACCTCATCCCGCTCAACCCCACCCCCGGAAGCCGGTGGGACGCCAGCCCCAAACCGGTGCAGCAGGAGTTCGTCAGACGGGTCCAGGCCGGTGGGGTGTCCTGCACCGTGCGCGACACCCGGGGTCAGGAGATCGCCGCTGCCTGCGGGCAGCTCGCCGCGCAGGCGTGAGGCGGTTCGCCGCCTCGGGGTAAGACACCCCCCAATCGCTACTTGCGCCAGGCCGTCCGACGCCGCGCCGCGTCGCGCAGCAAGATGAACACCAACCCCGCGGCCAAGCCGATCAGCCACACGTCCTCGATGTTGCCGCGGTGGTTACCGATGATCATCGCGAGCAGCCCAAGCGCGACCAACCACCCGGTGATCCTGGTGAGCCGGGGGAATTGGCCGTGCCATCCCCACTCGGCGGAGGGCTCGTCGGCCGGATTCACCCCGGAGGCGACCGGGATACGGGTGGTCTTCTCGAGGTGCTTGGCTGCCACGTCGGTCCTCCCGGTCGGTGCGGTAAGCGCCCATCGTGACACATAGCCGCTGTCAGCTCGGTCGGCGGCCGACGCGACACCACCTGGTCGGGGATGATGACCAGGTGTCCCCGCACCCCGCCGCGCCCACCCGGCTGTTGTTGTTGGGCAGCACCGGGTCCATCGGGGTGCAAGCGCTGGCGGTGGTGGCCGCGGCCGCAGGTCGCTTTCAGGTCGTCGGCCTGGCTGCCGCCGGCCACGACGTGGCGGCATTGGCCGCGCAGGCCCGGGCCACCGGGGCCCCGCGGGTCGCGGTGCCCGATCGAGGGGCCGCCGCCCGACTGCGGACGCTGCTGCCGGAGCTGGAGGTGCTCGACGGCCCCGATGCGGTCACCCGGCTTGTCACCGACACCCCGGCCGACGTGGTACTCAACGCACTGGTGGGGTCCCTCGGCCTGCCGCCGACCCTGGCGGCGTTGGCCACCGGTGCCCGCCTGGCGCTGGCCAACAAGGAATCGTTGGTGGCCGGCGGCTCCCTGGTCATAGCAGCAACCGCGCCCGGTCAGATCGTGCCGGTGGACTCCGAGCACTCGGCGATCGCCCAGTGCCTGCGCGGGGGCCGGGCCCAGGAAGTGGCACGCATCGTGCTGACCGCCTCCGGTGGCCCGTTCCGCGGATTCAGCGCCGCCCAACTGGAGGAGGTGACTCCCGAGCAGGCCGGAGTGCACCCGACCTGGGCGATGGGCCCGATGAACACCCTGAACTCGGCGAGTTTGGTGAACAAGGGCCTGGAACTGATCGAGACGCACCTGCTGTTCGGGGTGGACTACGACGCGATCGACGTCACAGTGCACCCCCAGTCGGTGGTGCACTCGATGGTTACCTTCGTCGACGGATCGACCCTGGCCCAGGCCAGCCCCCCGGACATGCGACTGCCCATCGCGCTCGCGCTCGGCTGGCCCGATCGACTCGCCGGCGCGGCACGCGCCTGCGACTTTGCGACCGCCGCCACCTGGGACTTCGAGCCGTTGGACAACGTCGTGTTCCCCGCGGTCGACCTGGCCCGTACCGCCGGCAAGCTGGGCGGCTGCGTCCCCGCGGTGTTCAACGCCGCCAACGAGGAAGCCGCCGCCGCGTTCCTCGCTGGGACCGTTGGCTTCCCGCGGATCCTCGCCACTGTCAGCGAGGTGCTGGCGCAGGCCGACGCGTGGGTGGCGGAGCCGGTTACCGTGGAGGACGTGCTCGCTGCCGAGGACTGGGCGCGGGCCGGTGCCCGCCGCCTGCTAGGTACGCGGTCGCTGCTCGCACCGACGCAACGAGAGGCCTAGGAACCGTGCTGTTCGCCTTCGGAGTGGCGCTGTTCGCCATCGGGATCGCGGTCTCCATCGCGCTGCACGAATTCGGCCACCTGGTCATCGCCAAGGCCTTCGGGATGAAGGTCCGCCGCTACTACATCGGCTTCGGCCTCAAGCTGTTCAGCTTTACCCGTGGGGAGACCGAGTACGGGCTCAAGGCAATCCCGGCCGGCGGGTTCTGCGACATCGCAGGCATGACCGCCCTGGACGAGGTGGCACCGGACGAGGTGGACCGGGCGATGTACCGACAGAGCGCCTGGAAACGCATCGCGGTGATGCTCGGCGGGCCCATCACCCACTTCGCGGTGGGCATGGTGCTGGTGTACGTCCTGGCGGTCGGGTACGGACTGCCCAACATCAACGTGCCCACCACCGCCGTCGTCGGGCAGGTCACCTGCGTTCCATCCACCCAGCAAGGTCCCAGCGCCGACCCCAAGGCCGACTACGCTTTGCCGCCGTGCGTACCCGGTGACCCCAGTCCCGCCCAGGCCGCGGGGTTGCAGCCCGGGGATGTGATCACCGCAGTGAACGGGACCGCCACCCCCACCTTCGCCGACGTGGTGACCGCGACCCGGCCGCTGACCGGCACCGCGAACTTCACCATCGAGCGCGGTGGTCGAACCCAGAGCGTGCCGGTGGCGATCGCCCAGGTGCAGCGCTACGTCACCAGTAAAGGCAGCGCGCCGCAGTTGGCGACGGTCGGGGCCATCGGAGTCAGTGCCCCGCAGTACCGCCCAGTGCCCTACAACGCGTTGTCGGCCATTCCCGGCACCGTCGCCTTCACCGGCACGATGTTCGACAAGACCTTCCAGAGCCTGCTGAGTTTCCCGGAGAAGATTCCGGCCGTGATCAGCTCGATCGGCGGCGCACCGCGCGGCACCGACACCCCGATCAGCGTGGTGGGGGCTAGCCGCATCGGCGGTGAGGTTGCCCAGGCGGGCCTCTGGGAGGTGTTCATCCTGCTGCTGGCCGGGCTGAACTTCTTCATCGGCGTGTTCAACCTGTTGCCCCTGCTGCCACTGGACGGCGGTCACATGGCCGTGACGGCGTATGAGAAGGTCCGCAACCTCACGCGAGTGCGCCGCGGTCGCCCCATCGGCGCACCCGTGGACTACACCAAACTGCTGCCGCTGACCTACGTCGTCGTCGTCATCTTCGGCGGAGTCACGCTGCTCACCGTCACCGCCGACATCGTCAACCCGGTCCAGCTGTTCCGCTGATCCCGGCCCCCACAGCAGTTTCCGGACTACAGGAGAGGACAACCGTGACTGTGCCCGTCGCGCTCGGCATGCCCGAAGGCCCCCCGCCGGTGCTCGCGCCACGCCGGGCCACCCGCCAGCTGCAGGTGGGTGCCGTCGGGGTGGGCAGCGACTTCCCGGTGTCGGTGCAGTCGATGACCACCACCAAGACCCACGACGTCGACGCCACCTTGCAGCAGATCGCCGAGCTCACTGCGGCGGGTTGCGACATCGTGCGGGTGGCCTGCCCGCGGCAGGAGGACGCCGACGCGCTCACCGCGATCGCCGCGAAAAGCCAACTCCCGGTGATCGCCGACATCCATTTCCAGCCGCGCTACATCTTCTCCGCCATCGACGCCGGGTGCGCCGCGGTCCGGGTGAACCCCGGCAACATCAAGGAGTTCGACGGCCGGGTCAAGGAGGTGGCGCTGGCGGCCAAGGACGCCGGGATCCCCATCCGGATCGGGGTCAACGCCGGTTCGCTGGACCCGCGGATCATGGCCAAGTACGGCAAGGCCACCCCGCAGGCCCTGGTGGAGTCGGCGTTGTGGGAGGCGGGGCTGTTCGCCGAGCACGACTTCCACGACATCAAGATCAGCGTCAAGCACAACGACCCGGTGATCATGGTCCGGGCTTACGAGCTGCTCGCCGAGCAGTGCGACTACCCGCTGCACCTCGGTGTTACGGAGGCCGGCCCGGCGTTTCAGGGCACCATCAAGTCTGCCGTCGCGTTCGGTGCGCTACTCAGCCGGGGGATCGGCGACACCATCCGGGTGTCGCTGTCCGCCCCGCCGGTGGAGGAGGTCAAGGTCGGCAACCAGATCCTGCAGTCCCTCGGGTTGCGGCCCCGCAAGCTGGAGATCGTGTCCTGTCCCTCCTGTGGTCGCGCTCAAGTCGACGTCTACACCCTGGCCGACGAGGTGACCGCCGGTCTGGAAGGCATGGAGGTGCCGCTGCGGGTCGCGGTGATGGGTTGTGTGGTCAACGGTCCGGGGGAGGCCCGCGAGGCCGATCTGGGGGTGGCCTCCGGTAACGGCAAGGGCCAGATCTTCGTCAAGGGCGAGGTGATCAAGACGGTTCCCGAGGCGATGATCGTGGAGACCCTCATCGAGGAGGCGATGAAGCTCGCCGAGCAGATGGCGGTAGCTGGGGTGCAGGCCGCCGAGGGGGGCGGCCCCAGCGTGTCCGTCGGCTGAAGCTCGTCGTCGCCGAGTAGCTCGCTGTGGGAACTGCGCACCCCGGCGCCCTTCAGTGTCCGCCGTAGGTCTTCACCGTCGCCTCCCTGAGGAACAGTTGCTCGGCGATCTCGGCGTTGGGCAACCGTGTCGGTCGAGGTTGCCGCGGGCGCGGTCGTAGTGCTCAGTGGCCCTCGGGTCGGCGTGTCGGGCGAGGATCTGGGCGTCGCGACGTGGAACAGCGGCGTCGAGAGCGTTGGTGATCGCGGCGTGCCGCAGCAAGTGCGGGCTGATGTGCCGCGGGATGCCGGCGGCTTTCGCGATCCGGGGGGTCATGCGGTAGGCGTCGCGTCGGTCGTTCGGTTTGCCGGAGACCGGTCGCAGCACCAGCGGCCCGGCCGTCCGTTGGCCCTGGCAGGCCTCCAGGACGCGCAGCACCGGCACGGTCACTGGCATGGTGACGGGCTTGTTGCTCTTGCCGACCAGGTGCAGCACCCGGTACCCGCGCAGGGTGTCGTAGTCCTCGATCCGCACCCCGCTGCGGCCTCGGAGGCGCGCAGGGCGTTGATCCCGAGCAGGTAGGCCAGCGCGCCGTGGTGAACGGTGAGGGTTCTGGGCGACCTGGACGAACCTGATCAGCTCGAGTCGGTCCGGACCCTGGGTGCGGGACTCGTCGCGATAGGACGCATTTCCTCGACCGGGTGCGTTGCGGCAGGGAGGGGCGTTGACGACCGAGCAGCCGCAAGTTAACTTGTTGTCGTGGACGACCCGATCCTCGCCCAGTCCGCTCTGAAGCATGGGCTTGGCGAGGAGGAGATTCTCCACGCGTACCGCAACCCGATCCGGGTGTGGGATCTCGGGGAAGGGTTCACCATGATGATCGGCGCCAACGCGGCGGCGATCATCATGGAGGTCGGGTACATCCATGGTGAAACGGCGGTCGTCATCGTCCACGCGATGGCGGCCAGGGAGAAGTTCTTGAGGTGATCAGTGATGCCACGCAGCGTTGAGGAGATTCTGCAGCACGCCGACGAGTTGGCGGCACGGTTCGAGAACTACGAACCGGACCCGAGGGACGAGCTCGATCCGACGGCAGTCTCGTCGCTGCGCTCGGCGGTCTTAGAACGATCGGAGGCCGAGCGCCACCTTGTCGAGGCCGTGCGCCAGGCCCGCGCCGCCCGGTTGTCCTGGTCGGCCATCGGAGCCCTGGTCGGGACCAGCGGGGAGGCTGCTCGTCAGCGGTACGCCAGCAAGGTCGCCTGACGAAACGGCTACTACGCGGCGAACGGACGCGGCCCGGGAGATGATCCTGCCTGCTCAGCGCTATTACGGGTGGTTACGGGGTGTTCGGGCGGTAGGCGCAATTGGCAAAGACCTGGTTGAAGTCCTGCACCAACTTCGATAGGTCAGCGATGTATACCTTCAGGTCAGCCAGACTCGTCTCAGCGAAGTCCGCTCTCCCATCGTGGACGGTCTTGTCCCTCACTGGCCTGTGACCCCAGATTCGGCCATCGGGCTGCGCTGGGAAGGCGCTGTGCACCAGGTCGTTCCGTCGGTCGAACGCGTCTCCAGCGCAGCTCAAGAAGTCGCGGATGCGCTCGCCCGCTGAGCAAGGTAGCGCTTGAGAACGCACGCGCCACCTTGAGCTGCTCGCTCACCGGTTCATGGGTATACCTCCCCTGCTCGACGTGCGCAAGCGCGTGGCGTATGGCGGTCAACTGCTGCTCGAGTACCGCACAGACACACACGATGCGCCCCACGGACCCATAGAACTCTTCTGGATGAAGCCCCAGAATCCCGATGGGCAAGTTGTAGTCATCCACGTCCATAGTCCGATGGTCTCGCGTGCAGCGGGCGGTTCGCTCCCCAATTTGATGACCCGTTGCCCCTTCAGACGTTGGCGCGGTTCCATGTGACCGTGGGGACGCGAAGCGTGTCGTTCGTAGCCGACCCCGAGCGCCGTCGGATCCTGCATGTAGAGCGCGACGAGGCGCACCGGCTGCGGGTCGAGTACGACCGAAGCCGCCGCTACGTCGAGTTGAGCGGCGAGGACGGCGCAAGTCCTTGGACGGTTCTAGCCATCGACGGAGATCCGCGGCAGTAAGCGGTGGCCCAAGCCGACACCAAGACGGCCGCAGCCGCGGCCCCTGCGCTCACGGAGCTTCTCGATCACCGATCAGACTCTCCTGGGGAATCGCGTGGCACGCCGATCGCAGGCGGCCGCCAACGCACGCCGTTTCGGCAGCCATCCCCTTGTGGCGATCCTGCAGCCGCCGGGTGTCGGGTCGTTCAGTGAGGACGGTAGGCGCCTGTGCGGGGCCGGATGTCGAGCACGACCACCGCGTGCCTGCTGTCGTCGATCTCGTACAGCACGCGCCAATTCCGGCCAAGCCGAGCACTGTAGATTCCCGCGAGCTCGTCGCTCAGGGCCTTACCAACCCGCTGCGGATTCTTGAGCAGCGGGCCGGTGATGAACTCAACGGCTGCCGCGGCGACCTCATGCGGCAGTCGATCGGCGAGGGCCCGGCGAGCTGGGGCTGCAGTCCCGAGCTCGTAGGGATCGGTCACGATGCGCGGTGGTCCTTGACAAGGGCGCGGACTGCGTCGGATCCATAGACGACATCACCGGCACGGACAGACTCACGTGCCTCGGCGAGGGCGCGCAGAGTTTCTGGGTCGGACTTGATCTCTTCGGTTTCGCGTAGGGCAAGGAAGGTCTCGACGGCGTGGGCGACTTCCTGTTGCACGCTGCGGTGGTCTTCCGTGGCGGCCGCACGCAGGGCCGCGTCAAGCTCGGCGGGAAGTCGTAAGGTCATGGCCATACCGTTATGATATCAGATTGCACCGTAACGGTTCCCGGGTTGTCCGTATGTCGATCCCTTCCCGGCGCGGCCCTGTCCACCCCATAGTTTCCGGTTCCCTTTACGGTGATGATCCCAGGGTGTCTGCGCTCGTCACCGAGATTGGTTGCGTCGACGCCGCCTGCGGTGAAAACTCTCGATTCATCGGTTTCTGCGCTGCGTCTAGGGCCACCATGAGAAGGGTGGTGTCGTGGGCGTAGCCGGCGTAGGAGACGCCGCTGCGTTCCACCAGGTCGGCGAAGCGGCGCTCGATCAGTTCACGACAGCCCTCGACCATCTGCTTGCCCTGGACGGTGAGGGTCAGCCGTCGCCGATTGCCTCCGGCTGGGTCGAGCTGAGAGTCGAGTAGTCCGGTCTCGGCCAGGACGCCGGCCATCCGGCTGGCCGAGGGCTCGGAGACCCCGAGTTTTTCGGCGAGGGCCCGCTGGGTGGCGGCACCTAGCTCGCCGACGGTCAGTAACGCCAGGAACCGTCGGTAGGACAGCCGGTACTCGGCCTGCAGGATGCGATCGGCCGACCGGTCAAGCCGCGCCGTCAGGGCGTGGAGGTCGAAGCTGAGAACGCTTGGCACGACGATACCTTAGCATGCTAACTTAGTGCTTTAAGGTACTGCTGATGCCCGCCCGTTACGGCGGAATCGGAAGTCGCTATGGAATCGGTGAACCGGATGCTGCACACCACTCTCCTCGCCGCCCACATCTTCGCTGGTTCGGCCGGGCTGGTCCTCGGCCCGGTCGCTATGTATCTGGACACCCGTCGTTTCTCCGCAGGCCAGCGCGGCACCGGCCGCGCGAGCGGCGTCTACCGCGGTGCGGTGCTTCTTGTCTGCCTCTCGGCGGTGGGTTTGGTCGTCGAGAACCGCCCCGAGCTGTGGTGGCTGATCCCGGTGTCGGCGCTGACCTATGGGCTGGCCGTGCTCGCGCGGGAATCCGCCACACGGCGTTTCCGCGGTTGGAGCCACGGCTACGCCCACGGCCAGGGCGGGTCCTACGTCGCTCTGGTCACTGCGTTGATCGTGGTGGCGCTGACCGTCGACGGCCCGGTCACCGGCGCGGCGCAGCTGGGGCCCTGGCTCGCGCCCACCGTGCTCGGCACCGTCCTCATCGAGATATGGCGTCGCCGCCTGGACGTAGCGCTGGGCGCCCGATATTCGACCCCCGCGACACGGTGAGCACCCCCACCGGGAGGGAACGCTGTCATGTCCTCAGATTGCCCGGCCATTCACATCGGTGACGCCGAGCGCGAACAGGTGGAGGCCGTACTGGGTCAGCACGTGGCGGTCGGTCGCCTCACGATGAGTGAGTTCGAGAGTCGGCTCGATGTCGTCTACGCGGCCAGGACTCGGGGCGAGTTGGGCGTTGTGCTGACCGACCTGCCGAGTACCGAGCCAACACCTGTCCTCACGCGGCCTACCAGGCTTCCGACGGCGCGCGCGGTGTGGACGCCATGGGCATTGACTGGTGCGATCTGCCTGCCGCTGTGGGTCGCGACGTCACTCGCTCAGGGCCGGCCAGTTGACTCGCCGGTCTGGGTGATCGGCCCCTGGGGCGTCGTCGTCCTAGCCCGGGTGACCGGCCGCGGCGCGCATGAGGCGGCCTACCAGCTCCGATGGCCGCCGGAAGGATCCCTTGTGACACAAGATCACCGGGACAGCGAGGTCCCCGTAAGTTTCCGGTTCCGATGCTGCTAACGGGCCGAACACTGCGCCGCCGTCGGGTGCGGGTAGTCAGATCAGAGCGGTCCGAATCCGCGTCGGCGGCCGGCGAAGGCAACAACTGTCAGGATGACACTCCGTAGCAGGTGGCAATCGCGGCGGCGCGGTTGCGCAGGGAGGTGCGCAACCACTGCGGGGCAAGGGCTTCCGCGTTCGTGGCGAGCTGCCATAGCGCCCATTCGGCGTGTCGTGAATCCTGGAAGGTCACCTCCAGCCGCAGCCAGCCGTCTGCGTCGGCTTCTTCGGCGCAGACGGCCAGCGCGGTGCCCACCAGGTCCTCCCGCAGCGCCGCGTTCACCCGTACCAGCACGGCGACTTGGTCGCCGCCGGTCCGAAACTGCATGCTGCGTTCCTGCCAGGCCCGGTCCAGATCGACCCGGTCTGGTCGCTGTGCGGGTTCGTCGAGTTCCTCGGCTGCCAACACCCGGGACAGCCGGTAGGTGCGGTCCGCGCCAGACCTCGTGGCCAGCAAGTAGCCCTGGTCGCGTACGGTGACCAGGCCGATCGGGTCCACCGTGCGCCACTTCGGGGTCTGGTCCACAGCCGCGTAGTGGATGCGCAGCTTGTGTCCGGCGAACACTGCGCGCCGGACCTCGGCCACTATGGTCTCGGGCACCTCCTCCGCGACCACGCGGCGCGAGAGGAGGTCAGTCTCCGGGTCGATGAGCAATCGCTGCGCCGCGCCGGCCGCGGTGTCCCGATAGCCTTCGGGCAGCGCGTCAACCACCTTGAGCATGGCCGAAGCGAGCGCCGAGCCGAGGCCGAATACCTGCGCGCCGCGCCGTGATCCGGCGACCAGCAGGGCGAGCGCCTCGTCGTGGTTCAGTCCGGTGAGCTCGGTCTGGAAACCGGGCAACAACTCGAAACCGCCCTGTCGGCCGCGTTCGGCGTAGACCGGGACGCCGGCTGCGGACAGCGCCTCGATGTCGCGCAGCACGGTGCGGGTGGATACCTCCAGCTCGCGGGCCAGCGTGGCCGCGGACAGCCGACCGCGCTGGCGCAGCAGCAGCACCAGCGAGACCAACCGGTCGGCGCGCATACGAAAATTCTACCGGAATACACGACACAGGATGTCGCGATTCGTTGGGAGGCTTTCAACACGACGTCAAAGATGGGCGGCTACCGAGCCGATGGACGTACGTACTGTCGATGAATCGAATGGAGCTGATGTAGCTATGGAGCGAACAACGGTCAACCCGTGGACGTGGTCGGTGGAGATGGGGTACAGCCAGGGTGAGATCGTCTCCGAGCACACCCGGACCCTGTACTGCGCCGGGCAGACCGCGATGAGCGGCGACGGCAAGCCCCAGCATGCTGGCGACATGGCGGCGCAGTTGGCGCTGAGCCTCGACAACCTGGAGGCCATTCTCGGCGAGGCCGGCATGTCCATCGTGAACCTCGTCCGGCTCAACGTCTACACCACCGACGTCGATCTGCTATTCCAGCACTACGGCGTGCTGGCGTCGCGGTTGGGCGCCGCCGGGGTGGCGCCGACCACCACGATGCTCGGGGTGACACGGCTGGCGATCCCTACCCTAACGGTCGAGCTCGAGGGGACCGCCGTCACGTGATGCGACCTCGCCGCAGGCAGGCGGGTGACTTCCGGTGCTCAGGATGGTGACGATCGGCGTCTATGGCTTCGACGGCGAGTCGTTCCTGCAACGACTGCGGCACGCGGACGTCCGCCTGCTGCTCGACGTACGCCAGCGCCGTTGTGTCCGCGGACCCGAGTACGCCTGGGCGAACTCACTCCGGCTGCAGGCGGCCCTCGCCCAGGCCCGGATCGCCTACAAGCACCACCCCGAGCTCGCCCCAACCACCGAGCTACGCCAGCTCCAGTACACCGCGGATGACCGCCACGGGGTCGGCAAGCGCTCGCGCCGCGAACTCGACGCCGACTACACCCGCCGCTACACCACCGAGATCCTCGACCGGGCCGACCTCACGCCGCTCATGTCGGCGCTGCCGAGCAGCGGAACCGCAGCGCTGCTCTGTGTCGAGCGCGACCCAGAGGCCTGCCACCGCTCATTGATCGCCCAGCGGTTGACCGAGCAACACCGCGTCACGATCGAGCACCTGCGACCGTGGTGATGGACGAGTTGGATGCCAGGCTGCACCGGATCGAGCAGCACCACTTCCGCGCCAAGTTCCGGCTACGTGGCCGGGACCGTGCGGTGGTCGACCTGCGCGGCATCGTAACCGTCCGCAGACACGCCGAAGAGCTGGTCGAGCGCAGGCTGGCCCCGGCCGAACCGCGCAACGACGGCGGCAGCTCGGTCCGTCCATGAGCAGGACGTGAGTGGTGTTGACGAGCCGATCGACCAGCGACTCGGCAACGACGGGGTTCGGGAACAGCGGATACCAGTCCGCCGGTGCCCTGTTGGCGGTGTAGATGGTCGAGCGGCCGGCCCGTTCGGTGATTCGGTTCGACGGTTCAGCCTGCGCCCGCCGTGGTTCCCTCTACGGACTCACCGCGACGCGGCCCATCGGCCATCTCCGGTTGCGGCGTGCGGGCCGCGGCTTCGGCCGGTGGGCGCCCGGCGCGGCGACGTCCGTATTTGGTCAGCCCGCGGGGCTTGTACACCGACAGCAGCAACGCCGTGAGCAGCAGCACGACGGCCCCGGCCGCATGGAGGATCGGAGAGGGGTTCCCGAGCTGGGAGGCGTCACCGGCGGCTGCAGTCCTCGCGGTGTCCGCGAGGCCGCCGAGGGTCTGCATGTACAGCAGCAGGACACCGGTCGCGAACAGGTTCATCCCCAGCTTGACCAGTACCCAGTAGTGGCGCAGCAGCCCCCAGCTGGTGCCCAGTGCCTGGACCAGGCCGGTAAGCAGAGAGGCGACGCTGAGCGGTACGAGCACGTACCAACCGATCACCTGCAGGGTGAGGTAGATCGCGCGCACCAGCGCGGAGTCGTGACTGGCTACCCCGACCACAGCCAGTACCAGCGAGCTCAGTACCGCGCCGAGCCAGCCCACCGAGGCGCCGACATGGGTCACGAGGGCAAGCTTGCGGGTTCTCGGTGTCATGGTCACCGGTGGAGACCCTCGGGCATCGCGATCGACGGGGTTGGAACGGTCCCCGGGCTTTGGCCGAGGCCGCTCATGTGGCGGCTGGGTCCGTGGCCGGTCATCAGCATGATGACGATGAGCAGCACCAGGGCGACGCCGACGATCGCGAAGCCCTTCACCCACCTGGGCATCCCGGCACCTGAGACATGCTGCGGCGGGTCAAATGACCCGGCACCTGCAGTGCCGACGGGGGAGCGGTCCGGGCGGTCGTGTTCGGTCATCGTCTCTCCAGGCTGAGTGTGCCGAAGGGCATTCGCGAAGAACTTTCGAGTCAACGGCCAGGCCGCCCGACGCGGCGTGGCAGGACGCCAGCCCGGCGCAATTCGCGGCGCAGCTGGTGGGCATCCTCGCCGTGCGTGAGGCGTTCGATCATCGCGTCGGCGTCTGCTTGAGCCACCCGGCCCCCGGCCACGGCGGCGGCGAGACTGCTCCGCACGTGTTGCAGCCGTATCGCCTCCACCGGGTGATCGCGACCTCCGAGCGGCGCCGCAGCCTTCCCGGCCCGCTCCTCGTCGATGAGTGGCCGCACCGATCCACCGGTCTGCTCCGCCACACCGGTCGGGCCAGGATGCGGCTGCGGTGTGCCCTCGCGCCCGGTCATGCCACTCGCTGTAGCGAGACATCCTGTCCTGATCAGTCATACTGTCTCGAATCTGGACGCAGAGGGTAATGCTCAATGGTGCCGAAGCTGTGGACCACACCAGCGAGGGGCACGCCAGCCTCGAGCTGATCTCGCTGAGCGTCGTCGGCACCGGGAGGGCCGAGGTCTGCCAGAGCTCAGGGTTTCACCGATAGGCCACGCCGTCGGGCCGCGGCAGCGAGCGCGTCGTCGAAGGTTGCGAGGGTGGCCTGGTAATGGATGGCGACGTCGAGGACGCAGCAGTCGGGTAGTTT
>JAABUP010000271.1_pt1 | contig 116803 bp, 121 predicted proteins | sample 5559201 | NCBI WGS metagenome assembly JAABUP01 (sample SAMN10711887, study PRJNA513373) | rock metagenome | isolation source: Antarctica rocks | place: Antarctica
GCAGGTCGCGCGGCCGCAGGACTTGGGAGGCTTCCGTTTCACCGCGCGCTGGTCCTGCCGGTTGTTTTCGCCGAGACCGTCGACGCGGACACACTGGTTTGGCTCAGCCGAGCCCGCATCGTTCAGAAGAGCCCGTTTCGGGGGGTGCTGACGCCCGTTCTGGTTGACGTCCGCAACTCCGCGTGGCACACCCCACCCGCTGGCATGGGCTTTGCGCTCGACGGCTACCGCGACCTGCGGATCCGCCCCGTTGTGATGGGTCCAACGGCCCGCAGCACGTCCCTGCGCTGAGACCAAACACCGCCGCGGCCCCCTCAGTGACGAGGGCGACGCGCTCGACGCCTGGCGAAAGGCAGAGGCACGCCGCGCGCCACGACGATCGCCAAGTAGGCCCGTCCCCTCCCGCGCCTATGCGCCACTCGGGGCGGCGGGCGTCTCGGGGTGGGGCGTTGGCTCGCTTGCTGTTATGGCCGGTAAGGTCCACGCCTTATCAGGGTGTGTCTGTGGCCGCTCTCCTGAGGAGTCGGGCTGTGGCGGCTGCGAGGGGCTCGAGGTCGTTGTTGACGGTGCCGGCGACGATCGCGTGGGAGGCGTCGAAGTAACGGTGGGCCAGTCGGTCGCGCATCGAGGCGATCTGCTTCCACGGCAGTTGGGGTTCGGTAGCGAGCAGGTCGGGGGTGATGGTCTTGACTGCCTCACCGATTTCGAGAAGGCGGATCCGGACTGCGTCGAAGACGAGCCCGTCGTGCAGGTCGCCCCGCTGGAGGTGAGCGTGGATGGCGTCGATCGCGGCGAGGATGTCGGCCAGGCGCTGGCCGTCGTGACGGCTCACAGGCTGACGAGGTCGACGTCGATGTTGTGGCGGACCCCAGGCTTGAGGTCGGCCTCGGGCACGAGGTCAACGCTTGCGCCCAACAGGTCCTCGGCGGCCTGCTGGAAGCGGCCGAGCCCCAGCAGCCCGATGTCCGGCGGAAGCTCGACGAGTAGGTCCACGTCGCTGTCCACGCGGTCCTCACCGCGGGCCACACTGCCGAACACCCCGATCAGCCGCACCCCGTGCTCGGCGGCGAGATCCAACAAGGCGCCCCGGCGCCGGCGCAGCCGGCGGCCTACCGGGCCGGTCAGACGGCCGGGCGGCCGCGCGGTGACAGGGCCGGTGGCAAGGTTTGTTGCTCTGGGCGCTGGCAGCAGGCGCAGGTCAAGCCTGAACCCGGTCGCGTCGACCATCGCCGCCAGGGTCGCTACGGAGGGTTGACGCTGGCCGGACTCATAGACGCTGATCACGCTCTGGCGCAGGCCGGCGCGCTCGGCAAGCTCGGCCTGGGTCAGCCCCGCACGCGTGCGGGCTGCCCGGAGGAGCTCTCCCGCCGATCGCTCGTCCACGGGTCCGACGATACCGGATCGTCTATCGAGTTCCTGGGGGCGCGGCTGTGCGGTGGCCGCCCTGGTACCCCCGCCAAGCCGTGGAGCACGCCACACGCCGGCGCGCCCGTGCGCCATCTGGCGCGGGGTGAGGGCCTGGCGCGAGGACAGACTGCTGGTATGCGCGTCGTTGGCTACACAGTCATCGTTCTGGCGCTGGGGATCGCGCTGGGCACAATCGGGTCGCTGCGCCGCGACCGTGCGGGGTCGTCCTGGCAAGCGACAAGCCGAGCCTGGCAGCCGTGGGCCGCGGGACTGTTTCTGATCCTGTTGGGACGCGGCTTTGGCTTGATCTCTCAGCGGGCGTCTTTCGCTATCCCGGCGGTGGTGATGGGCGTTGTCCTCCCCTTCGCATGGACCCGCGACGGCAAGTCGCGGAACCGGCCCTAACCGGCGACCGCGCCTATCCGCCACTCGGCGTGAAGTTGCCCGGGGCGAGGTCTTGGGGGTGGGCCATGAGTTCGGCACAGCTGTTCTGTGTGTGGGCCTGCAGATCTGCCGCGTGCCGTCGCCGGCGTCGCATGACGACGACGACAAGGACTGCCGCCATGACTGCCGTATCGGCTGCTCGCCAGACCGCGCCTGCTCGAGCGGCCGTCACCTGCAGCACGACGAGAGCGATGAGCAACGTCAGAATCGACCACGGACGACCCTCGGGCCGGCGCGACTGGGGGGACCTCACCCGCGGCATGGTCCTCCGTCAATCGGGCTGTTGCTTAAGTAACGCTCCGCGTAGCTGGGTCGCGCGTGAGGTGGTGGGAGTTTGCCCACGCTGTCTTTCGATGGCAAGCGGGTCCGCCCCTAAGCTCCACTCGGCGCGGCTGGTTGTGAGTGAACGACCAGCTCCTCGCGCTGGTGGACAACCAGCTTGGTGATCCTGTCGACTTCACCAGGGATCGTGCTGACCGACGGTCAGGCGGCCCTGCAGGTCGCCCACGGTGGGGCCGGCCGGGTGCAGTTCGTCCGTGGCACGGTCGAGTAAGACATGACCGGAGCGGCGAGCTCGCCCGGGGCCGCACGGGAGATCATGAGCACGCTCTGACCGTCCCCGTGACGCGCAAGCGGCGGGGGGGTGGAACCGGGAGGCCCGTCGCCGCGTCTGCGCTGTCATGTCCGTGCTGCGCCGGTTGCGCTGGGGCAGGGTGAGTGTTGCTGCCCTGCTCGTCGTGGCAGCTGTGGCCGCCGTGACCTCGGCGGTGCTGATCAGCCGGGGATCGGGCGCGCACGCGATCGCCGATGCAACCCACTGCCCGGCCAGCCCTGCCGGCCCTGTGGGAGCGGGGATCCCGGTACTGCTGGTTGGACGTCCCGTCCCGCCGCGCAAGCCCGGAGGTCCCAATGGCAGGCCTGGGCAACCGACCTGCGTGTTCACCTGGGCCGGACAGGCGCTGGGCCGCGGCGCCGACGCCCTTGGCTGCTTCGAGGCCTGCGGCCCGCAGCTGTACGACCCGGCCGGCAGGGTCGCCGCCGACTTCTACGCCGGTGACACCGACACGATCACCGGCGCCGCCGTGCGGGCGCACGTCCCTGCGACGCCCACGACGTTCAGCGACGACGGGCAGCACATCTGCCAGCTGGACACCGACCCCCACCAGCCCGCCGCCGGCGGCCTGCCGTTCCTGCTCACCACGCTCACCGACGCCACGGTGCGCTCCTCCCGCGTGCTCGGCCTCTCACGCTCCTGGTCACTGCTCGCTTGCAGCCCCACCCGGGACCGCGCCGTCGTCATCAGCGACGACGACACGACGATCGTCCTGTTACGACCGAGCACGGGTGCGGTCCTCGCCACCACGCGCACGGCAGGGCTGCTGCCGCCGCCACTCACCGGACGCAGGTTGACGATCATCGCCAGTCCGGATGCGGCGACCGTCGCGGTCACCCCCCGCGACGGCACCGACACCTACCTGCCCCCGCCCGACGGGGCCACCGTCACCGTCGACCCGTCCACCGGTCGGGTCCGCTCCCGCTACCCCGGCCAGGCGGTCGCCCTGAGCAGTGCCGGGCAGCTGCTGCTGCTCAACCACACCGTCGCGCCGACCGGGGGAACCATGATCCCGCCGGGGTCACCGGCCGCCTGGACCCAGGTCGTTGACGCCAGCGGCCAGACCCGATTGCAACGGCCCGGGCTGGCCACCGGCTGGCTCGCCCAGCCCGGCGGCACCGGGCTCGCAGTCGACCTGACCCCCGGCACCGGCGAGGCTGCCGCGACCTCCGGGCTCGAGCTGTGGCTCACCAGCCCTGACCGGCCCGCTCAGGCCCTGGCCCTCGTGGCGGCAGCCAGCAATGATCACGGGGGCAACCTCATCAACGGCTACCGCCGGTTCCCGCCGTGACAGCAGCCGCATGCAGGTCCCTACGCGACCGCCGCACTCCACGAACGCAGGACACCCCCCAGGCGCAGGCTCGTCCACAGCTGACGTCGCAACACACCCGGCGCCGGGTGAGGAGAGTCGAGACATGACCGATGCCCGCGAGACGAATGCAGGCATAGCATTCGGCCCCGTAGTGGCCGGCCTGCTGTTGGCAGTCCTGGCCGACTGCACGGCCCCGGGGGGTCGCACCGCCGCGACGCAGATCTCGTCCATCCCCGCCGCGACCCCCACCCCGATCGCTGTCTCCGACGCGATCCCAGGCGACACGTCACCTGTGACCGCCGCGGCCGGCACCACCGGAGCCACGTCGACGACAGGTAGCGATCACGCCGAGGTCTCGACCCTGCCCGCCGCGCACCTGAGCGCAGCCCCCACCCACCGCACCGGTGACACCGTCGTGGTCACGGTGGACCCCCTCATGATCGAGTCTCGCGGCGTGACCGTCCGCCTCGGCGAGCATCTCCTGCTCCAGTTCAACGACTTTCCGTGGCTTACTCCCACCGTGTCGGACACGGCGGTGCTGACGCTGACGTCGACGACCACAGTGCCGTTCGCTTCTTACACCACTGGCCCACGGGGCTTCGTCGGGAATGGCAGCGTCCCCACGGTGCACACCGCCACGTTCGAGCTGCTCACCCCCGGGGTCGCAGAGATCCGCATCATGACCCAATACCCTTGCGAACCAGCCTGCCTACCGCCTGACCAGGACTACCGCCTCGATGTGACGGTCACCTGAACCGCCGCGTGGCACCCGGCCCGGCAGCGACCTCCTCAAGGTCGAACGACGGCGGCGTCAGACTGCGTTCACGCACGCGGTCAGCCTGCACACCACGGGACTGCCCCGGCCCACGGTGGCGCGTCCCAGCGGCCACCCAACATCGCGCCTATGCGCCATCTGGCGCGGCCGGCCCCCCGGTGGCGTGAGCGAAGGTCGTGCAGCAGCCTGCTGCACCATTTTCCGTGCCGCGCCTGCGTCAGTGGGCCTGAGACCGGTTCCTTGGGCGGGATCGCGGGGGGTGGGCGTGCCTGGTGCTGCTGGCCGCTGATGAGGAAGTGATGGCCGCGCTGTCGCTCGAGCCGCACGGGGTCGTCGTGGCGTGGGTCGTCACGCTTGGCGACCTGGTTCCTCTGGATTCCGGAGGGAACCCGAGGGTCCGCCGTGGCGTCTGTGCTGGCATGCGTGGGGGGCGGCGCGAGCTTGTCCGCCGAAGGGATGTCACCGGTGCAGACGGAGAGTGCGCGCATGGTGGGGGCGCTTACCCTGCCCGCCGGGGCGCGTGCGGTGGATGCCGCCCCGGTCGCCGCGCTTGGCATGCCAGCGACGCATGCGGATGAGAGCGACTGGGTCACCACGACTCGCTGGTGGGTGCTGCCCCTGCTGCCGCAGGCCGTGATCAGCTACCTCTACGACCACCCGCCAAAGGGTCTGAGGGCGTCCGGTGAGACCGGGTCGGGCCCCAACGAACAGGGCCTCGGGTATGTCGACGCTGGAACCCCGCCTGTCGCCGCCAGCCTCGTCACGGGTCAGGGGCTGTACGTCGAGGTCGAAGACCTCTCCGATGGGATGAGCGCGGTGCGCGCTGACGGTTACGCGCAGGCGTTACCCCAGCGCGCCACCGTGCAGAGAGTTCCTGCCGACATTGCGAGCATCGAGGTGTCCTTCGATCACGGCACGACGGTGGTGTCGCGGAAGACGGTGACGGGCCCTGCCGCAGCGGAGCTCGCCCGTCGACTGAACGCGCTGCCGCTGCTGGGCACGAGCGATCAGTTCAGCTGTCCGCCGATCCGGCTCCCGAACGATGAACCAAGCCTTGTCGTCGTAGCGGGCGGCGTGACCTTCACGTTCCAGCTGACAGGGTGCCGTCTCGGCTCGCTCAACGCGGCCGGTGCCGATGGCCTTGGCGTCGTCCCGGGCGGCCTTGACGACACCCTGGCCTCGGACCTGGGCCTGCAGATCGACCAACTCCACTGACCTCAAACCCTCGAGAGCTTCAAGACGTGTTGGCCCGCATTGGGGGGAGATGGACCAGCGGTTCTCCGAAGAGGCGAGACACGATCGCGCGGTGCTGACGCAGCTTCGCCGGGGCGTGGTGTCCCAAGACGCCGCTGCCGTCGCGAGGGCGCTCCCGCTCTTGCAGCAGGAGACCCGAGCGGCGCGTTGGCTTCCCCGAGTCCTCGACGTCCTCCTAGCGCTGTGCGGGCTGTGGCTCATCCTTTGCGCCGTCATCCCGCAGATCGAAGCCCGTTCGGTGCGGCTCGCGGCGACGGCCGCCCTCGCGGTTCTTCTCCTGGCTCGGCTCCGGCCGGTGCACCGTCGTGCTGCTGAGGCATCGCGCGTCCTACACACCGCTGAGACGGCCGTCACGGAAGCGACAGGGGAGCGGCGCGCCTAAGCGCCATTCGGGGCGGTGCGGGGCGCGAGGAGCATCCCGCCCGGGCGGGGCGATCGCGAGCAGGCTCCTTGCGGCCGTCGCTGGGGATCTCATGGACGAGACGTGGCTCTGCGCACGGGGTTCCGCTGGCCGCTTCGTCGTTCGCCGGAGCGCCATCCATGGGCTAACGTTGGCCCATGAGACTGCACCTCGCACTCGACGACGATGTCGTGGCCGAGCTTGACCGTAGGGTCGGCCCGCGTCAGCGCAGTGCATTCGTCGTTGCTGCTGTGCAGGCTGCACTCGCCGACGAGCGGCGGTGGGATGACCTTGCAGCGTCCGTTGGTGTATTGACCGAGCCCCACGAGTGGGACGACGACCCCGCTGCCTGGGTGCGCGAGCAGCGTCGCGATCGCGCCGGCTTGGGCTGACGTGGCTCTGGTCGTTCTTGACACGACGGTGCTGATCGACATCCTGCGCGGCCGGCCCGCGGGGCGGCGGGTGCTTGGGTTGCGGCAGGCGGGCGATCAGCCAGTCACCACGGCGATCAGCGTTGAAGAGGTCGCTCGCGGCTCGCGGCAGAAGGAACGCGCTGAGATCCGGCGCTTGTTCGATGGGCTGCTGATTCTGAGCATCGGCCGCGCCGAAGCCGAGCTCGCTGGCGAGTGGCGGGGCGAGCACGCGTCACGAGGGGTGACGCTGCACCAGGCCGATTGCCTCATCGCCGCCTGTGCCGTCATCGCCCGCGCTCAGCTAGCGACGGGTAACCCGAAGGACTTCCCCATGCTCGAGGTACGGCACTGGCCGGTCGGCGACTGATCTGATCCCACGCCGGGCGCCCGGGTCTGCGCCTGATCCAGCCAGAACAGAAAGCCCGACCCGTGGCCTGGACTACACGCGCGGGGACGCCAATGGGAGCCACGCGGGCGCTGGGATGATGGAGGGTGCCGCCCGTGCATCGGGCTATTTCGTGGGCCCAGCGTCGGAGGGCACCAGGGTGTCGCCGTCGAAGCTGGCGCGTCGCGCGACAGAACTCCGCCGACCGCGTGAAGTCGTCGAAGCCCACCCAGGAAAGCAGTTCCACCATCGCGCCTCTGCGCCACTCGGCGCGGCCGCCGTGACGCGTGCCACGATCAAGGGGGCGTGCCACACTCGGCCTACGGATGCCACGCTTGTGATGGGGCAGCAGGGCAGGCTCGTGATCCCGGTTGCGGTGCGCGACGCTCTGGGTCTGTCGGCCGGCGATGAGTTGCACCTGCGGTTGCAGGGCTCGCGATTGGTACTCGAGCGGCCGCAGGACGCGGTAGCGGAATTGCGGGCACTCGGGTCGCGACTTCCACGCTCACGATCGCTCGTCGAGGAGCTTCTGGCGGAACGGCGAGCAGCAGCCGATACGGAGTGACGGTTCTGGACGCGTCTGCGGTGCTGGCCCTGATCCAGGGGGAGCCCGGCGCGGATGTGGTGGGCTCGGCGTTGCCCGGCGGGTCGATGAGCACGGTGAATCTCGCCGAGGTGGTCGGCAAGCTCGTCGACGCCGGGCTGGACGGGACACGCGTGCGACAGCTCCTGGCTGCAAGCGGGGTGGTGCTCGAGCCGTTGACGGAGGCTGATGCTGAACTCGCGGGTGCGATGCGGTCGATCACCGGCGGCCGGCTCCTGTCGCTGGGGGACCGCTGCTGTCTGGCTCTGGCGCTGCGCATGGCCCCGCCCGTCGTGCTGACCGCGGATCGCGCATGGGCAGACCTGGACCTGCCCGTCGATGTTCAGCTCCTGCGCTAGGAAGCGGCGCACCGCGCCTATGCGCCAGTACGCGCGGAGCAGCTCATGCGTGGGTCGCCGAGACGTCGGTGATCGGGGTGCGGCAGGGGACGCAGGTCGAGGTCATCGCTGCCGACGTCAGCGCTCCAGGTCGAGTCGGTGTCACCGGTGAATACACCGACCCGCCGTTCAGTCGCGGGGCAACCTGTGCAACGCCGCCGCATAGCCGGCGTGGTCAAGTGCGTTGCGCTGCAGCCCCACCCAGATGTAGGTGGTCAGCGGCACCATCAGTTCGCTGAGCGCCTCGGCCCGCGAGTACCCCGCCGCGAGGAGCCGCTGCGCCGCCTGCCGGACCTCGGGCGAGTCGTTCGCCCGCAGCTGGTTGGCGAGCACGCAGTGCAACGTGTTGTGCAGCGCCACGTTGACCTCCCCGACCACCGGGTCGTCAGCGTCGATCAGCTCAGCCCACTCCGGGTGTTCGGTGGCCCTGCAGGATCAGCCCGCGCTCGTCCTCGTCGCCACGGTCCAAGAGAGACAGATCGAGGCCCCGCCACGTCCCGGTGGCAGGCGGGACCGCGAAATCCCGCCGCGACCACTCCACCGCCGGCGCGGCGGCGGGCCGCGTCCCCACCCGCGGCGTGATCCGCCGCGGCGCCCGCGACGGCGGCCCCGGTCTCCTGCGTGCCACGCCATCACCTTGCCCCAACTGGTCAAGTCGTCGCTACGCCCGTCAGATCGCGTCGACGTCGCGCTGGGCTAGGCGCAGGTGCTCGCGCTCCTTGTTACGGACCGCCGCGCCTATGCGCCACTCGGCCCGGCTCAAGACAGAGGGCGATGACGTCAGGCAACGCGCGACGGGGTGGCTAGACCGCGGTCGGCGAGCGGCGGATGACGGTTCCCTCGCGCCGTCGCATCTGCGCGAGACCTTCGGCCAGGTCGGGGTTGTCGTGCCAGGCTGCGTCGGTGAGTCGTCGGCACACCTCGTCCAGCAGCCCGGTCGTTCTCCCGGCTGCGCGGAGCTCCTGGAGCAGGTGCTGCACCTGGTGGATGCGACCGAGGTCGAGCAGCAGGCGCGGCTGGATGGTGGTGGCGATGAGGACCCCTTCCTCGACCCAGGTGCGCACCGTGCGCTCGCTGATGCCCAGCAGGTCCGCGGCAGCACGGGCCCGGACGGGGGCGGCGTCGCTGAGGCCGCGGCGGGCGCGGTCCAGCAGGCGTGCGGTCAACTCGGTCGTGTCGCTGGCGGGCATGGCGGCGAGGGCGCTGGCAGCCTCCTCGAGCAATGCGACGTCGCCCAGGACCTGCTCGATCGCCCGAGCTTCGGCGGCAACAGTCATGGCTCACCTCACTTCCGACTTTCATGCTACTTCCCGGAAGCGCTTCTGCGGGGCCTGCCGCCGGTTGGGTCTGCGAGGGGCCACGACCTCGACCTCCCGAGCCGGGGACGTACCGACGCGCGGCGCAAACCTATCCATCTCTCCGCTTGAGTTTCCTAAATCAGAAGCACTGCAGCGCAGGCAGTTTGAAAACAGATTATAGGGTTCCATGTGCATCTTTTACACATCCAATACTCCCGAGAATGACCAACATCACCAACACCACCCAACCCGAAAGCTACTGTCCTGCAGCAATAGTCAACTTCGTCCCAACCAGTCAACCGACCATGATCAAATCGCAGGGTTACTGGTTCGAGTCCAGTCGCGGGAGCCTGGAAACGCTGTGGGCAAGAGAAACCTCTGCCTCGTCGGTCCCGCCGGGACCGGCAAGACCCCAGCTGCTGTTGCGGTTCGTTGCCGCCCCCTACGAACGCCGCTCCCTCGGGATCGCCTCCCACTGGCACCTTCGGCCGCCAGGTGGGCTCACGCCGATTGGGCGGTGTGGCTCGCGAGCAGCTTGGCGAGCAGAGACTGGAGCTGCTGCCGCTCGGCCAGGTCGAGGCCGCGGAGCAGCTCGGCCTGCACGGCGTCCGCGTGCTGTTGCACCTCCGCGAGGTAGCGGGCTCCGGCGCCCGTGAGAGCGACGACGTTGCGTCGGCGGTCCGCGGCGTCGGGCCGGCGGTCCACGTGCTGCGCGACGTACAGACGGTTCACGACGCCGTTGACGTCGTTGCGGTCAAGGCCGAGACGACGACCGAGGTCGGCCTGGCTTAGCTCGCCGTACTCCTCAAGCGCCGCCAGGACCGCGAAATCCGTGCGGGCGACGAGCGGCATGCGCCGCGCAGTGAGACGAGTCCCCAACGTGGACACCTTGCTGGCCTGCCACGACGCCAGCCCCCGCAACCGGGCCGGGGGACGCACTGATTCGTTCCCGGTCGCCATGCCCGAAGCATAACCGTTGGACAAGCCAACGTCCGGGGAGTACGTTGGCACCACCAACGTTGGTCGTCACGCAGGTGCCGGGCGCGGAAGTCATGAGGGATGCCGCCTGGCATCCCGCACCTGAGGGAGGACCGCCATGACCAGTATCGGCACCACGCCCGAGCTGTCCCGCCGCCGCGTGCTCGTCCCCGGAGGCACGGGTGCGGTGGGCGAAGGCGTTGTCCGCCGCTACCTGGCCGCCGGTGCCACGGTTGTCGTCCCGACCCGTTCCAAGGGCCCGTGCGGAGCAGTTCCGTCGTGTCCTCGGCGACGCCGCGACCGATCGTCTCCACCTACGTGTGCACGACTACACGACCTTCGACGGCGCCGAGAAGCTGGCGGCTCAGATGGAGCTCGACCTCGGCGGCATCGACGACGTCGTCGCCCCCGTCGGCGGTTGGTGGGCCGGCAGGCGGCTGTGGGAGATCGACGAGGTCGACTGGGCGAGCGCGTTCACAGGGCTGGCGACCACACACATGGCCGTCCTCAGAGCCTGCCTCCCGCGGATGACAGCCGAGGGGGCCTACACGGTGGTCGTCGGGTCTTCCGCCTCCTGGCCCGTGCCCGGCAGCGGTCTCGTCAGCATGGAGCAGGCCGCTGTGTTGATGATGCAGCAGGTCCTCGTCGCCGAGCTCGACGGCAGCAAGCGCGTCTTCGCCCTGGTCCTCGGGCAGGTGAACACCCGCTACGTCGAGGCTGCCGACCCGGACTGGGTCACCGCCGACCAAGCCGGGGCCATCGCCGTGGCCGCCTCGGCTGCGACCACAGTCGCCGGACGCGAGATCAGGGTCGGCGGCCAGGCGCAGGTCCTCGAGGCGCTCACGCTCTTCCAGACCAGCATGCCGGCTCCTACCGCCAACTAGAACGGCCGGAGGAGGCCCAGGACGGCCACCGCACCGACGGCGCCCGACGTACCGGCTCATGAACGATCCGAAAGCCCACTCTCACGACGAGGAGCCCAGATGAACACCACGACCAGCACCGGCCGCACAGCGCACCTGCTCGAGCTGATGAGGCGCGGCGACGACGCTTTCAACGCACGGGACTTCCGAGCCATGGGCGCAGCTCACCACCCTGACATGATCGCCCACCTGACCGGCAGTACGACGGCCCTGCGCGGGCGGGCCGCGCACGCCGCCGCCATGCGACAGATGTTCCACATCTTCCCCGACGTACGCGTCGTCAACGACCCCTACCCGGTCCAGTTCGGGGACGGCGACTGGACGACCGTGATCACCCGAGCCACCGGGACGTTCGCCGGGGATATGACCCTGCCCGACGGTGGCGTGATCACCCCGACCGGTAAGGCGTTTGACCTGGACTTCGCCACGACCGCCAGGTGGGACGGCGAGCTGCTCGCCGAGGAGTACGTCTTCTGGGACTCCGCCCTGCAGGCCCAGCAGATCGGCCTCGCCTAATACGTCACGCGGACACGCCACGCGCGGCGGCGCTCGGTACGCGACAGTGAAAGAGAGCCCATGCTGGCCGCCCGCGGCGAGGGGGCGCCCCCACCGACCGGATCAGGTGAGGGCCGACCCGGACCAGGCGGCTGCGGCGCACCCCGACACGCGGCTCGCGATCACCCCGCCGGCACCCAGTCCCCGCCGCCCAGCCGGCTACACGCGAGCAGGCGGAGCCGGGGGCGGACGGTTCACCTTCGACCCCAAGTGATCGTCCACGCAACCCGACAGGAGAACGACCATGATTCTCGTCACGACCGCAGGCAAGGTGGGCGCCGAGGCGGCGCGCCTGCTCGCTCAACAAGCACCCGTGCGCGTGCTGGTACGCGACAGGGGCAAGGCGGCGGCTCTCACCCGGTCGGGCGTCGACGTCGTGGAGGGCGATCTGGCCGTCCCGGCGAGCATCGACGCGGCCATGGAGGGCGTCTCGGCCGTGGTCCTCGTCAGCCCCGCCGTCCCTGCCCAGGAGCTGGACGTGGTCCGCAGCGCCGCCAGCGCCGGAGTGCGACACGTCGTGAAGATCACCAGCAAGGCCTCCGCAGACTCGCCGATAGCCCGGCGACGCGACCAGCACCAGATCGAGACCGGGCTCATCGCCTCGGGCCTCGCCTACACGCTGCTCCGGAACAACGCCTACACGCAGAACTTCCTCATGCTCGCCCCGGACATCGCGAAGGCGGACAGCTTCGCCTCCTCCACCGGCGAAGGCCGCATCGGCATGGTCGACACTCGCGACGTCGCCGCTGTCGCCGCTGTCGCCGCCAAGATCGCACTCGCACCCACCGCCCACGTGGGGAAGACCTACTGGCCGGCGGGCCCCGACCGACTCTCCTACTCCGGCGCGGCCGATGTGCTCTCCCGGCTCCTCCGACGCCCCATCGCCTTCCGCCCCCTCAGCTTCGACGAACAGAAACAGGCCATGATCGACGCCGGGCTCCCCGTGGCCGTCCCCTGTGCGAGGCGAACGCCCAGGCACTCGGCCTGTTCGCAGAGGGCGACTCGGACTGGACCACCGACCACGTCACCGCGGTCCTCGGCCGGCCGGCTCGCACCTTCGAGGAGTTCGTCACCGACTACACCGCATCCTTCTCGTGAACTACTCGCAGTCACTGTGTGCGCCGCCCGCTGGCGGACGCCCCCCCGAATGCCGAGGTCCCCGCCGGACCTGAATGCGGTGGGACGATCGGGCGGTGGTCGGGCGGTGGGAGTGGCTGCTGCGCCTGGTGCCGCCTTTTCGGCGCACCCTGGACGAGATCCGTGTCCACGCTGCCGAGTGGAAGCAGCGCGCGGCCGAGCTCCTGGCTGGCGCGCCTGAGGGGGACCCCCTCTGGGTCGTGCTAGGTGACTCTACCGCGCAGGCAGTCGGTCTCGTTCGCGTGCAGGATGGCTACGTCGAGCGCGTGCGGGTGTTGCTGGAGAGCCGCGACGGTCGCCCGTGGCGGGTGCTCAACCTCTCCCGCTCGGGAGCCGTGCTCGCCGACGTCCTCGCCGTCCAGCTCCCGCGGCTCGCCGACTTGCAGGCGAAGGGGTGGCAGCCCGCACTCGTCAGTGCGGTCGCCGGGGCCAATGACCTGCGCCGTACGCCGGCCGGGCAGCTCCTCGCCGAGGTGCCCCGGCTGATCGCCGCCGTCCCCGCTGGGACCGTGGTCGCGACCTTGCCCAAGGGGATCAAGGCGGCCAAGGCGGTCCCGGCGAACGCGCTGATCCGCCGGCTCGCAGCCGGGCGCGGTCTGCCGGTGGTGGACCTGTGGGCGGCGACCGGGCCGCCCTGGCGTGGTAAGTACGCCGATGGTCTGCACCCCAACGCCGCGGGCGTGACCGACTGGGTCGCGGCCTTCGCCGCCGCGCTAGACCTGCCCCCCGAGGTCGACCCGCCACAGGTTTCGGGCCGGGGCCATCGCGGGGGGCGAGGGCGCCGACCCTCCTGACGGTGACAAGCGGTCAAACAGCTGGGCGCTTCCAACGGCGAGCCCGGCACGGGGGTGATCCCGGCCGATCCGCATGAACGTCGAAGCGCTCGACCTCCGACGCCGTACGTGAATGATGTCTGCCTGCGGTTCGCGTGTGCGCCGCCGGCCTGGCGAGCGGTGCCCCTTTGCCAGCGGGTCGTGGGTTGCGCGAGGAAGTGCTGCCAGCCGTCGCTGTGGCCGGTGGCCGACGCCGGCTCTTGACCTCCCCATGCGTTAGCCATAGCTTGCGCAAGCCATGGCTAACGCATCTGTCCTGTTGGGCGCGCTGGGTGACCCCACCCGCCGCGCGCTTGTCGAACGGCTCGCTGTGCAGCCTGCGGCGGTGACGGACCTCGCGAGGGACCTACCGATCACGCGCTCCGCGGTGTCACAGCACCTGCAGGTCCTGAAGTCCGTTGGTCTGGTCACCGACCGGGCCATGGGCACGCGGCGCATTTACGCCGTTGACCCGGACGCCCTCGCCATTATCCGCGCCTACTTCGACGCGTTCTGGACCCGATCCCTTGCCGCGTTCCGTGACGCGGCCGAGCAACCGGAGGACAAGCAATGACCACCAGCACGCCCACCACATCGGTCAGCGCCGCTATCGATGTCGACGCCCCGGTCGAACGCGCCTTCCAGGTCTTCACCGCCGGGATCGGCACCTGGTGGGACGAGGACAAGCACATCCTGCAGGTGCCGCTCGCTGAGATGATCTCCGAACCGCGTGTCGGCGGCAGCATCATCGACCGCGGCGTGGACGGCAGCGAGTGCCGCTGGGCGCGGGTGCTCAGCTACGACCCGCCGCGACTGGTCCGCTTCAGCTGGGACATCAACACGCGGTGGCAGATCGAGACCGACCCGGCCAAATCCAGCGAGATCGAGATCACGTTTACCCCGACCGGTCCGCGGCGCACTCACGTCGTGCTGACGCACCGCCACCTCGACCGCCACGGCGAAGGCTGGGAGAGCATGCGCGACGCCGTGAGCTCGGGCTGGAGCCTGACCCGCTTCGCGCAGGTCGCTGAGCGACCGGCCGTGGCCGGACAGGCCCTGGGACAGGCACTACCCGCTGTCAGCGACGAGGACATGCTGGCTCGCCTGGGCACAGCGAAGCCCTACACCGCGATGGTGCTGCGCACGACCTCGACGTTCGTCCGTCCCGATGTCGACCCGATCGTGTGGGAACACGGCCGGCGCAACATGGCGCTGGTCGACGCGGGTCTGCTCTCGATCGTGCTGCCCGTCAGTGACGACAGCGGGCTCGCCGGGTTCGGGGTCTTCGCCCTCGCAGTCGAGGACGTCACCGCCGTCATGGACGCGGACCCCGGCGTCCAAGCGGGCATCTTCAGCTACGACGTCCACCCCGTGCGCGGCTTTCCCGGCTCGGCACTGGCTTAGTCGATGACGTCGATGACGTCGATCTCGCGCAGGGCTGGACTGGACGAGGTCGGCGTCGGCCACGCCCTCGGCCCGGACGTCGACTGCGGGCCGGCGGGCGTCCCGTACCCGTCATTGCAGCTCGATGGCGATAAGGCGAAGGCCGACGTCGAGCGATGGGAGCGTGCGCATGTGCCCGTGAGCCCGGTCCCAGGCTCCTGATTCCAGGTCGCCGGCAAGCCGCGCGACGGCCGCTGCCTCCCTGCGCTTGTCCATGCGCGCGAAGCCGCTGGTAGCGGCCCGTGCACCCGGATCGAGGACCGCCTCGGGTCGGCTCCAGAATGCCAGCCCGAAGCCGTCGCTGCAATCGGCTGGCACTGGCACGGTGACCACGCGTGTCGGGGCATTCGCCGCCGCGGTGATCCAGGCAATGGAGGGCAACTCGTGGCTGTCCCGAGCGGCTATCTCGGGGACGTAGTCCCGGAACAGCCACATGTCCGCCTGGACTGTGGGGTCGATTGTCAGGAGCACGATTCGCCGCCGGGCCACCCGGACGAGTTCACCGATGCCGCGCTGCACGTCGGCCCAGTGGTGCATTGTCAGCACGGCCATCGCCGCGTCTGCGCTGCCGTCGGCGAGAGGCAGGCTTTCCGCGACGCCGAGAACGGCGGGTGTGAGCGACGGGTCGCGCTGCAGCGCCATCGCCGTGGATGGCTCGATGGGGATGACCGGCCGGTCCCTGGGCTCATAGGAACCGGTGCCGGCACCGACGTTGACGACAGTCCGCGCGTCCCCGAGCGCAGCATGCACGGCGGCCGCGACGCGTGGGTCACTACGCGGATAGTCGGCGTACCCGGGTCCGATGACGTCGTAGCGCACGCCACTCGTGGACATTTTCGTGACCAGAGCCTTCAGCTGGCTCCAAGAGGCGAAGCCGTACTCACGTGCGACGACGAGCTGGGCAGTGGCCAGTGCCACCGGCAGACCGGGTGCACGAATGTCATGGCGGGCAGCGGCGGCAGGGTCGCCTGCCTGCAGCCCACGCAGCAGGCGCTTGGCCTCGCGGCGTAGATGGTCGATGTCAGGGCTGGCCGGCAATGCAGAGGTCACGGGCACCTTCCTGATCGCTCGACGCGTCCGCATGTGTCGAGCTCAGGAGGGCGGTTGACGGCGTGCGCGGCCCGACTCATCCGGGGTGGGCATGTTGCCCGATCTGCGGACCAGACGCGGCCCCGGCCACGCGGGCGAACAGTACAGCGGCGTGGCGCCCATCGGCGGGACCGTCGCCGCTCAGGATCTGCCTCGTCCACGCGGGACATCGCCGGACGTCACAGTGGTCTTGGCCACCGCCGTCAGGACTGCCGGTTCCACAAGTGTGCGCCGTATGCCAGGGCGATGACGAAAGTGCTGCCGGAGTCGCCCAGGACTTATTGACCCACGCGCGCGCCGCCCTCGACCGCCGAGCCACGCCGACGGATCGTCGACGTGCCACGCTCTCGCGTCGGTCGCACCCGCGGTGCTACCGTCAATCGGTGACCACTGTTGTCAAACGCAGCGTCTCCATTCCCAGTGACGTCTTTGCCGCCCTTGCGGAGGAGGCTCGCGCAGAAGGAGTCGGCGTCTCGGTCGCTCTCACCGAGGCCGCCCGGCAGTGGTTGTTGATCCGCGGGGGACTGCGCGGCGTCTCGTTGTGGGAGGCCGAGCATGGAGCACTCACACGAGACGAGCTCGCTGCCGCCGAAGCGCTGCTGGACGGGGTGCGGGGCTGATGGCAGGCGTGACGTACGACACCGGGGTGCTGATTGCGGCGGAGCGAGGGGACCGACGGGTCTGGGCGCTCCACCGCCGTGCTCTTGAGCGCGGGTCCGCTCCGACCGTTCCTGTCGGCGTTCTGGTCGAGGCATGGCGCGGTCGTCCCGAGTTGTCGCGACTCCTGAGCGGCTGTGCCGTCGAAGCCCTCACCGAGCAGCCGGCCCGCGCCGCGGGAGAGCTTCTGGCGGGCTGTTCCCTGGACGTCGGCGCGGTGGACGCCTCGGTCGTCGAGGGAGCGCTCCGGCGTGCTGACGTCGTCGTCACGAGCAACCGCGCACACCTGGCGGCGCTCGCAGACGGGGCGAGGAAAGGCCTCGACATCATCGACGTCTGATGGCCGGCCCGCGGCCCGCGGCGTACGTCGACGGCCCAGAAATCCAAGGCCGAGCGCTCAGCCGCGGCGTTGGACGCGGCCCCCCTGACGGCCACCATCTCGCGCAACCGCAACGCAAGGCCCACCGCACCCATGACCACGATCCCCCCCACCATGCAGGCGGCCCGGTTCGACGCCGCCTCCGGTCGCCTGCGCGTCGAGGACGTCCCCGTGCCGGAGCCGGCGCCGGGGGAGGTGCTGGTCCGGGTTAAGGCGTGCGGGATCTGCCTGTCCGACGTGCACCTGCTCGACGGCACCTTGCCGACGTCGCTGCCGGCGGTCACTCCCGGCCACGAGGCGGCCGGTGTGGTCGCCGCCGTGGGCAGTGTCGTCGGCTACTGGCAGGTCGGCTAGCGGGTCGTGATGGCGGGTGGCAAGCCGTGCATGGCCTGCGCCAATTGCGCGCGGAGCCGCACCGATCGCTGCCCCAACATGCTGGTGATGGGCTTCGGCTACGACGGGGGATGGGCGGAGTACGTCGCCGTGCCGTCGTTCGCCCTCACGGAGATCCCGGATTGGCTCCCCTTCGAGCAGGCGGCGATCCTGGCCGACGCCGTGAGCACGCCGTACGCCGGACTGGTCGAGCGGGCGCGGCTGTCAGCGGGTGAGTCCATCGGCCTCTGGGGCATCGGCGGACCTCGGCGTGCACGCCGTCCAGATCGCCAGGCTCGTGGGCGCGGGGCCGGTGATCGCTATCGACCCCCTCCCGGCCGCCCGCGACAGGTCGCTCCTCGCCGGGGCCGATCATGCCCTGGATGCCCTCGCACCGGACCTGCCGGCGCGGCTGCTGGAGCTGACCGGGGGCCAGGGCCTGGACGTCGCCGTCGACCTGGTCGGCAGCAACGCCGTACTGGCCCAGGCCGCCTCGGCGCTGGGTCGGCCCGGCCGGGTGGTCATGATCGGCCTGTCCCTGGAGCCGATCCAGCTCGGCACCGGCGCGCTGTTCGGCGTCAAAGCCCAGAGCCTGCTCGGCCACCTCGGCTACTCCAAGGCCAACCTCGACACCGTCGTCGACCTGGTCGCCAGCCGGCGCCTGGACGTCTCCGCCTCCATCAGCGGCGTCCTGCCGCTGACCGACGTCGCCGCCGGCGTCGAGCAGCTGCGATCCAAGCAGGGCAACCCGGTCCGGCTGGTCGTCGCGCCCTGAGCGAGCACCCGTGGCACCCCGGCGGCCGTAGGTTGCGCGGGTGCGGCATGCGTCCCTGACCGCAGCCGTCGAGGCGCGGGTCGCCGACGGGAGGCCGGGGCGGGAGTACGCGGGGCTCTCGGCGCTGTACCGCTCCGGCGCGGCGACCCCGGTGGCGACCGGGGCGGCCGAGGCGCTCGCGTACGCCGCCGTGCGGGCGCCGGCGACGGGGGCAGCCACCACTCGGGTGCTCGCGGAGCTGGCCCGACGCCGTCCCGGCTGGTCCCCGGACTCACTGCTGGACCTCGGGTCGGGTCCCGGCACGGGCCTCTGGGCGGCGGCGGAGGCGTTTCCCGGACTGGCCGAGGTGACGGCGGTGGAGCGGTCGCCGGCATTCGCGGCGCTCGGGCGGGAGCTGGCGGAGGACGCCGCGGCGAGCCAGGTGCGTGCCGCCCGGTGGCTGTCCACCGGCCTGCCGGCCGATCCGGGCACCCCGCTGCCGCGGGCGGACCTCGTGCTCTCGGCGTACCTGCTGGTGGAGCTCGACCCCCGCGTCGCCGAGCAGGTCGTGGCGCAGGCCTGGGACGCTGCCACCGACACGCTCGTGCTCGTCGAGCCCGGTACGCCGCAAGGCTTCTCCCGCATCCTGGCTGCCAGGACGTGGCTACTGCGGGCCGGCGCCGGCCTGCTGGCCCCGTGCCCGACGCCCGCTCCCTGCCCGCTCGCCGCCGGCCCCTCCTGGTGCCACTTCGCCGTCCGGCTCCCGCGGACGTCGGTCCACCGTGAGGCCAAACGCGCGAGCCTGCCCTTCGAGGACGAGAAGCACTGCTACGTCGTGGCGACGCGCACCCCGATGGCTGCCGACGCCCCCCGCCTGCTGGCGATGCCGGCCGTGCGCAAGGGGCATGTGTTGCTGCGGCTGTGCACCGCGCCGACGGTCACCCAGCAGACCGTGGCACGCAGCGCCGGTCCCGACTACCGGCGGGCCCGCGACCTCGTCTGGGGCGACACCGTCCGCTTGGCCGACCCGACGTAGGTCGCCGTCGGCTCCCAGCCTTCGCCTCGCTGGTCGTCGGCAGCGCCTGTGGCGGCGTCGTTACCGGTCTTCCACCGTCGCCGCAAAGGGGTCCCGGTGCGGCACTCGGCCGCTGGCGGCTCCCAGACCTCCCGCCCCCGGGTAAACTCCAGCGATGAGCGACACCGCCGCCACCGTCGACCCCGAGACCGCCGAGACCGCCGAGACCGCCGAGCGCACCCCCGCCGAGGTTGTGGATGGGCTGCTGGAAGTGCTGGCAGCGGCCGGCCACGAGCCGGCCATGGTCTCGGCGTCGCCCGAGGTCTTCGACGCCATCAAGGTGACCACCCCCACGCCGGCGAAGCCCAGCCGGGCCAAGCCGGGCGCCGTCGCCAAGCGCTCCGCGATCCGCATCACCAAGTCGACGTCGATGCCGGAGCCGTCGCTGCTGCTGATGACAGTCCACGACGCCAAGCGCTATGTCTTTACCCTCGCCCACCCCGACGGGCTCGCCGCCGCGTCCGCCCTCATGCCGGCCGCGCTGGCCGCCGTCGCCGAGGACCCGACGATATCCGGCCCGGACGCAATGGACAGCGCCAGGGCCTCCGCCTAGCCCGGACCGCACCGTCGCCATCCATCCACGTGCCTTCAGGGTCCTGAAGTGGCCGGAGACGAGGCCGTTTGGTGAGGTCGGGCGGAACCGCGTGACTGCCGTAGCTCGGTCCGCCCTCCGAGATGACGACATCCAGGAACCCGTATCGCTCCGGCGCGGATATCTCGAAGTGCAGCACAGGTTGTCCCAAGATCAGGCCTCAGTGCGCAGCTGACTCGTTGTGGTCACGTGCCTGCCTTGCTGTAGCGCGCTCACCCTCGTCGGCAACGGCGTCCAGCAGCCTCACCCCATGACGATGGGCTTCTGCGGCAACGCGGTCGCCGCACTGGGGACGCTCCCCGGGACCTCGACTCGATACGCCGGCCGCGCGAGCGCGGCTCGGGGTAGGCACCACAGGGTCAGGGACCGGTTCCAGCACAAAGAGTGCGACCGCGATGGACAGGACAGCCAGCCCCGACGCCACCCAGAAGGCCAGGTGATAACCGCTGGTCAGGGCCGACTTCATGTCGGTGCCAGGTGTGGACGACGTGCCGGTGCTGGAGGAGAGTGTCGCCAGGACAGCGAGCCCGAGCGCCGCACCGACCTGCCCCGTCGTGTTGATGAGGCCGGACGCAAGGCCGGCGTTCTCGCCGGTGGCGCCGGACATCGCGAGGGTCAGCAGGGAGGGGAACGCCAGCCCGCCGCCGATGCCGAGCAGCACCATCACAGGCAGCACGTGGATCGGGTAGCGAGCAGTCGCAAGGCCACTCACCATCACCGGGCGCGCTCCGAACCGCGAGACGAGTGGCTCGGTGTAGCGCACGGACAGCGCGGCCATCAGCACCGTGGTGGGCAGGAAGGCGAAACCGATGTTCATGGGGCCGTAGCCGAGCACCTTCTTGAGGTAGAGCGTGCCGATGAAGAAGGCACCGAACATGGCGGCCACGCTCGTCAGCTCGACCAGATTGGCGCCGGTGACAGTGCGCGAGCGGAAGATGCCGAGCGGCACCAACGGCGCGGCGGCCGTCCGCTCACGAACGACGAACAATCCGAGCAGGACCAACGACGCCGCACCGAAACCCAGCGTTGCCGGGGCCGCCCACCCGTCGGTGGCCGCCGGTCCGACGATGGCGTAGACACCGAGCATCAATGCTGCGGTGACCGTCAAGGCCCCGACGACGTCGACGCCGGCGACGATCCCGATGCCGTCTTCATGATCGACGAGGCGAAGCGCCAGCACAGCGGTGGCTGCTCCGAATGGGATGTTGACGAAGAAGATCCAGTGCCAGTTGATCGTCTGGGTGAGGACTCCGTCACGATCATGCCGAGAATGACCGCGGAGGTGAGCGCGCCGCCGATGCCCTGCACGAAACGCGCGGCGACGAGCACGGCCTCGTTCTGCGCCAGCCCGCACGCCAGCGATGCGGGCGTGAACACTGCAATCCCGGTCAGGAAGATCCGGCGCCTTCCCATCAGGTCGCCCAGTCGCCCGGCCAGCAGCAGCAGGCCACCGAATGCGACCACGTAGGAGTTGACGACCCACGCCAGGCTGGCGTCGGAGAAACGGAGGTCGGCCTGAATGGCCGGCAGCGCGACGTTCACGACGGTGAGGTCCAGGACGATCATCAACATGCCTGTGCACAGCACGATGAGGGCGGCTCGCCGGCGGCGGTCCGTGCTCATCAGGGGGTTCTCGCGTCCCACGGCGCGGCGAGGTAATGGCCCAGCTTGTCGAGCAGCTCCACCGTGCCCTGCTCGCGTGCGCCGTTGGTGTCGAGACCGTCGAGAAACGCCGCCTGCTCGGTGAGGATGAGCGTGGCGCCGCCGGGGACCGGGCTGATCTGGACGGTCGCCAGCGACACGGAGATCCGCCGGCCGTCGAGGTGCATGTCGTAGGACCACACCACGCGCTCGTGGTCCACGATGTCGTGGTAAGTGGCATCCAGGGTGAAGGTCGGGCCGCCCGGAATGGCCCCGCTGAGGTGCTCGCGGCCACCCACGCGAAAGTCCAGGGTGTGCTCGCCGGTGTCGTCCGCGTCCGGGCCGAACCACTGTGACTTGGCCTGCTGACTGGCCCAGGCAGCGAACACCCGCTCGGGCGGGGCGGGGTAGGTGCGCTCCAGTGTGAAGGACGCGTGGTCGACCGATCGCTCGCTCATTGTTCCGTCTCCTTTGTGGGGTTTTCGGCCTCAGCGGCCAGGTATTTTCCGAGCCGGTCGAGGCGGCGTTCCCAGCCCGCGCGCCGGGCCGTGATCCATTCCTGGATGGTCCCGAGGGTCTCGACCTCCAAGTGGCAGGTGCGGACCCGGCCCACCTTGTCCGAGCGGATGAGTCCGCTGCCTTCGAGCACGTGCAGGTGCTGCACGACGGCCGGCAGGGACATCGGCAGCGGCTTGGCCAGCTCACTCACCGACGCGGGGCCACGCCCGAGCCGCTCGACGATCCCCCGGCGGGTCGGGTCGGCCAGGGCATGGAAGATCACGTCGACCTCGACCGATCGGTTAACCACAGACTTAAGTATGCGAGGGGCGCCCCCGATGTCAAACCCCGCGGTCCGACAGCGGGCCGGTGTCGGTGCCGGCCCGCCACCGCAGGGCCAGCTCCAGCTCGAAGCGTCCCTCGGGATCCTCCAGCGCCGCACCGAACAGCGACCGCAGCGTGCCCAGCCGATAGCCCACCGTCTGGGTGTGTACGTGCAGCTCGGCGGCGACGCGCTGCCGCTCGCCGCGGTGCCGCAGCCACGACAGCAGCGTCTCCGCGAGCCGCTCCCGGCTGCCCTCCTTGACCGTCTCCAGCGGCGCGAGCCGGCTCCGGGCGAGTTCGGCTGCGGCGTCGGGGACCCCGCGCACCAGCAGCGCTGCCAGATGGTCCTCGACGCGGCGTACGTCGGGCGAGTCGGGCAGCACGGTCGCTGCCAGCCGGGCGAGCCGGAGGCTGCCGGCCGCATCGGCCAGCGCTCGCACCGGCCCGACGACCGCGTGCCGCGCGGCGAGGCGGCGGTCCAGCCAGCCGCGGTCGGTGCCGGGCCCCGGAGCGGGGAGCACGGCCGCCGTGTGCTCACCCTGCTCGGCCACCAGGGCCGCGGCCCCGAGCGCGAGCGCGAGCCCGTCGGCGAGCGCCGGCGGCACCACCACCACGGCGACCTGGACGGGGACCGTCCAGCCGGCCCGGCCGGCGACCTCCGCCACCGCCGTCGCGTCGACCCGGCCGGAGAGCACCAGGTCCAGCAGCTGCCGGCGCCGGCGCCCGGACTCGCCGGCCTGCAGGGACTGCTCGTGGGCGTAGCCCTCAACCGAGGCGGCCGAGAGTTCGTCGATGTAGGCGAACACGGCCTCGGCGAGCAGGACCAGCTGGTCGGCGTCGGCCCCCGCGGTTCTGGCGAGTCCGGCGAACTGTCGGAACGCCACCCTCGCGCCCACCCGGTAGGCCGCGAGCAGGGTCTCCAGCTCGCGGCCCTGCCGCAGCTCGCCGCGGCCCAGCGCGATGTAGACGTCGCGGTCGGCCCCCACCAGCGCTGGCAGCTGCGTGCCGGGCAGATCCAGGAACCGGCCGAGCGCGACGCCGACACCGCGGCGCAGCCCCTCCCCGAAGGCGCCCTCCAGCGGTCGCGCATATTTGGGCACCTCCAGCGGCAGCGCCGCGATGACCGCCGCCGTGACCTGGCCGAGGTGCTGACGCATGGCAAGCGTCAGGTCCTGGGGCAGCTCGGTCCACGGCAGGCGGGGAGACGACACCTCGCTATCGTCGCGCAACAACTCCCGCACCCAACGGCGTATGCACCAGGGCGATGACGGGTGCCCTTTGTCGGGGCACGCTGAGGACGTGGCACCGGGCAGCACGTCGACGCGTACGGCGGGCGGTGTGCTGCGCGCCGTCGCCAGCCGGCTGACCAGCCCGCTGCTCCCCGATGACTACCTGCACCTGGTCAACCCGCTGTGGAGCGCCCGCGAGCTGCGCGGCAAGGTCGTGGAGGTCCGCCGGGAGACCGAGCAGGCCGCGACCTTGGTCATCCAGCCGGGGTGGGGCTGGACGGGCAGCTATCGAGCCGGGCAGTACATCGGGATCGGCACCAAGGTCGACGGCCGCTGGCACTGGCGCTCCTACTCGCTGACCTCGGCGCCCGTGCGCGGCGACAGCACCATCGCCATCACGGTCAAGGCGATGCCGGAGGGCTTCCTGTCCGGGCATCTGGTCAACGGCCTCGCGCCCGGCACGGTGGTCCGGCTGGCCGCCCCGCAGGGCGAGTTCGTGCTGCCCGAACCGCCGCCGGCCCGCATCCTGTTCCTGACCGCCGGCAGCGGGATCACGCCGGTGATGTCGATGCTGCGCACGATGGACCGCCGCGGCGGCGTCCCCGACGTCGTGCTGGTGCATTCCGCGCCCACCGCCGCCGACGTGCTCTTTCGTGCCGAGCTGCATCAGCTCGCCGGACGGCACCCCGGCCTGCAGCTGCACGAGCAGCTGACCGACGCGATGGGCATGCTCCAGCTGGACCGGCTGGACGCCGTCTGCCCGGACTGGGCCGGGCGCGAGACCTGGGCGTGCGGGCCGCCGGCGATGCTGGACGCCGCCGAGCGGGTGTGGGCGCAGCGCCATGTGCGCGCTGCCCTGCACCTGGAGCGCTTCTCGATCTCGCTGGCCGGCGCCGGCGGCCAGGGCGGCACGCTCTCCCTGCGTCGCAGCGGGAAGACCGTCACCGTCGACGGCGCGACCAGCTTGCTGCAGGCCGGCGAGTCCGTCGGCGTGCAGATGCCGTTCGGCTGCCGGATGGGCATCTGCCAGAGCTGCGTGCTGCCGCTCGTGGGTGGCGCCACCCGCGACCTGCGCAGCGGCGCCGAGCACGTCGAGGGCGAGCGCATCCAGACCTGCATCTCGGCCGCCGCCGGCGACTGCGTCCTCGACCTCTGACCCATTCCTGCCACTGCCCCCGCCCCGGAAGGAGCACCCATGGCCATCTCCGACATCAAGGCCTATGCCCACCTCACGCCCGCCGACGTCGAGGCCCTCGGCGTCGAGCTCGACGCCCTGCGCCGTGAGGTCGAGTCCTCCCGCGGCGCGGCGGACGAGGCCTACATCCGCCGCGTCATCGCCCTGCAGCGCGGCCTCGCCGCGGCCGGCCGGGTCACATTGTTCGCCTCGGCGTTCCCGCCCGCGTGGGTGGCCGGCACCGCCCTGCTGGCCACCTCGAAGATCATCGAGAACATGGAGATCGGGCACAACGTCATCCACGGCCAGTGGGACTGGATGAACGACCCGGAGATCCACTCCAGCTCGTGGGAGTGGGACAACGCCTGCCCGTCGAGCCACTGGAAGCACTCGCACAACTACGTTCACCACACCTACACCAACATCGTCGGCAAGGACCGGGACGTCGGCTACGGCCTGCTGCGGGTCACCCGCGACTACCGCTGGAAGCCCAAGAACCTGGCCCAGCCGGCCATCTACGCCGTCCTCGCGATGCTGTTCGAATACGGCATCGCCTTCCACGACATCGACGTGTCGGCCGTGAAGAAGGGCCGCAAGACCAAGGAGCGCGCCGCCGAGCAGCTCCGCGAGATGCGGCGCAAGATCGGCCGGCAGGTGGTCAAGGACTACGTCGCCTTCCCGCTGCTGACCGGGCCGGCGTTCGTGTCCACGCTGACCGCGAACATCGTCGCGAACATGATCCGCAACGTGTGGGCGAACGCGGTCATCTTCTGCGGCCACTTCCCGGACGGCGCGGAGAAGTTCACGGTGGCCGAGTACGAGACCGAGACGCACGCCGAGTGGTATCTGCGGCAGATGCTCGGGTCGGCCAACTTCAAGGGCGGCACGCTGCTGTCCTTCATGACCGGCAACCTGAACTACCAGATCGAGCACCACCTGTTCCCTGACCTGCCGAGCAACCGCTACGCCGCCATCGGCGAGCGCGTCCGCGAGATCTGCGACCGCTACGGGATCCCCTACACAACAGGCCCCTTTTTGCTGCAGTACGCCAAGACGCTGCGCACCATGGCCAAGCTGTCGCTGCCGGACGCGATGCTCAGGCGGACCTCCGACGACGCCCCCGAGACAGCCTCGGAGAAGAAGTGGGAGCTGCTCGCCGCGGCGTGACGCTCGCGTCGAGACGCTCGACGGCGGCGCGGACGGCGTCGGGTACGGCGACGGTGGCGCGGCTCGCGCTGTCGACGTAGACATGCACGAATCGGCCCACCGCCGCCGGCTCCTCCTCCCCGGGGGAGAAGACCGCGAGCTCGTAGACCACGCTGCTGCGGCCCAGTCGCTCCACGGTCAGCCCGATCTGGAGGGCGTCCGGGAAGCTCACCTGGCGCAGGAAGCGGCAGCCGGTCTCGGCGACCACCCCGATCGCGGGCAGGTCGCGGGTGTCCAGACCGGTGGCCTGCATCAGCCAGCCGTTCACCGTCGTGTCGAACCAGCTGTAATAGACCACGTTGTTGGCGTGGCCGTAATGGTCGTTGTCCGCCCACCGCGTGGGCATCGGCCACAACACCGGGTAGTCGCCCCTCGTCCGCACCACCCGCGCGACGATAGGCGACGATAAGCAATGTGCAGACGACTGCCGCGGTGCTGCGGACGATCGGGTCGGGGCGGCCGTACGCCGAGAGCCGGCCGCTGGAGCTGAGCGAGCTGGACCTGGCCCCCCCGGGAGTCGGCGAGCTGCTGGTGCGCGTCGAGGCCGCCGGTGTGTGCCACAGCGACCTGTCCGTGGTCGACGGCAACCGGGTGCGCCCGGTGCCGATGGCGCTGGGCCACGAGGCGGCGGGCGAGGTGATCGAGGTCGGGCCGGGGGTCACCGACGTGGCGGTCGGCGCCCATGTCGTGCTGGTCTTCGTGCCCAGCTGCGGGACCTGCGCCGAATGCGGGTCGGGGACCCCGGCGCTGTGCCTGCCGGCGGCGGCCGCCAATGGGGCCGGCGAGCTGCGCCGGGGCGGCCGGCGGCTGTCCGACCCGTCGGCGGCGGGCTCGCCGGTGCACCACCACCTGGGAGTGTCGGCGTTCAGCACCCTCGCGGTGGTCGACCGGGGCAGCGCCGTGGTCATCGGCGACGACGTGCCGTGGGCGACGGCCGCGCTGTTCGGCTGCGCGCTGCTGACCGGGGTGGGCGCCGTGCACGCGACAGCGGCCGTGCGGCCGGGGGAGTCCGTCGGGGTCTGGGGACTCGGCGGCGTCGGTCTCGCCGCCGTGATGGGCGCGGTCGTCTCGGGGGCCTCTCCGGTGGTGGCCGTCGACCCGGTGCCCGCCAAGCGGGCGCTCGCGCTCTCGCTCGGCGCGACACATGCCGTCGACGTCGATGTCGACGTGCGCGACCTGGTCCTGGGCGGGGTGCGGCACGCGTTCGAAGCGGTCGGACGCGCCGCGACACTGGCGACGGCGTTCGCCGCGACCTCGCGCGGCGGGACGACGGTGAGCGTCGGTCTGCCGCATCCCGCCGCCGTGCTCGAACTGCCTGCGCTGCAGCTTGTTGCCGAGGCCAGGACGCTGGTCGGGTCCTACATGGGCTCGGCCGTGCCGCAGCGCGACATCCCCTCCCTGGTCGGTCTCTGGCGGGCCGGCCGGCTCCCCGTGGAGCGGCTGCTGACGGGCGCATTGCCGCTCGGGCAGGTCAACGAGGCGATGGACGCCCTCGCCGACGGCACCGCCGTTCGCACTGTCCTGCTCCCGCAGTCGGCCTGACCCGGCGGGTGTCGGCGCAACACGTCGTTGACCTCGGCGGAACCAGCCGGCAACGGCTCCCCGCGAGGCTCGACAGATGCAGGATCTGATCCAGCTGCTCGGCGGTCAGCCCCCGCGGGTCCCCGTCGTGACGGTCTCCCGGGCCGACGACGACCCGGCGGCGTTGCGGGCCTGGCGGGTGCTGCGTGAGCGGGCGTTCGTCGACCGGCTCGGGCTCTTCGAGGGCAGCGACCTGGACGCCGCCGACACCGACCCCGCGACCGTCGTGCTGGTGGCCACCGTCCTCGGCGAGGTCGTCGGCGGGGTGCGGCTGCACCCGGTGGCCGGCACCGACCCGGCGCTGGGCTGGTGGCAGGGTGGCCGGCTGGTGTGCTCGCCAAGTCCGGCCCGGGGCGTCGGGTCGGCCCTGGTGCGTGCGGCGTGTGCCGTCGCCGAGGCGGCCGGGGTGTTGCGCTTCGAGGCCACCGTCATCGAGGCGAACGCCGGGCTCTTCGACCGGTTGGGCTGGGAGCGGGTCCGCCCGGTCGAGGTGCGGGGTGCCCCCCACCAGCTGATGCGCTGGCCGGTCGAGCGCGTCGCCGCGCTGGTGCGGGCCACCAAGTCCGAACTCGGCCCGCTGCTCGCCGACGTCCGGCCGGGAGGGGACGGCTGGGTGGGCGACGACGCGGCTCCGGTTCCCGGCTCGGACGGTGTGGCCAGCGTCGACGCGATCCTCCCGGCGATGGTCGCCCGGGACCCGGTTTGGGCCGGGTGGTGCGGGATCCTCGTGGGCGCAGGGGATCTGGCTGCGATGGGTGCGGTGCCGCGCGGGGTCCTGGACGCGCTGGGCGCACCCACGGCGGCTCACGCGGCGCAGGTGCTGCACGGCCTGCGGGCGGCGAGCGACGCCTTCGCGCTGCCCATCCTCGGCGGCCACACCCAGCTCGGCGTGCCGGCGTCGCTGGCCGTGACCGCCCTGGGCAGCACCAGCCGACCTGTCCCCTCGGGGGGAGGGCGCCCCGGCCACGACGTGCGGCTCACGGTCGACCTGGGGGGCGGCTGGCGGCCGGGTTACCAGCTGCGCCAGTGGGACTCCACCTCGACCAGGACCCGCGGCGAGCTCGCCGCGATGCTCTCGGTGGTCGCCAGGGGAGCCCCCGCCGCGGCCAAGGACGTCAGCATGGCCGGCCTCGTCGGCACCCTCGGGATGCTCGCCGAGGCCAGCGGGTGCGGCGCGGAGCTCGACGTGGTGACGGTGCCCCGACCGACCGGGGTGCCGATGGGCGACTGGGCCACCTGCTTCCCCGGGACGGGGTTGCTGAGCGCCGACGAGCCCGGCCGGGCCTGGCCGGACGCGGGTCCCGCCGCCACGGCGGTCTGCGGCCGGCTGACCACCGGCCAGGGAGTGCGCCTGCGCTGGCCCGACGGCGAGGTGACCACCGTGCTGTCCGGCAACGTGACCGGGATGGGACCGGGCGGCGGGTGAGCGTGCTCTGATGCGGGTCGCGTTGCTGACCTATTCCACCAAGCCCCGCGGCGGCGTGGTGCACACCCTCGCGCTCGCGGAGGCACTGGCGCGCAACGGGGTCGACGTCACGGTGTGGTCGCTCGGCCGGGACGGGGACGGCGCCTTCTTCCGCCCCGTGCACCCGGCGGTGCGGCTGCGGGTCGTCCCGTTCCCGACGGTCGATGGGGAGACGGTGGGCGACCGGGTGTCGCGCAGCATCGCGGTGCTCGGGGCCGCGGTGGCGCCGGAGCTCCCGTCGTACGACGTCGTGCACGCCCAGGACTGCCTGTCGGCGAACGCCGTCGACGGGCATTGCGTGCGAAAGGTGCACCACCTCGACACCTTCACCACGCCGCAGCTGGCGTCCTGTCACGAGCACGCGATCGTCACTCCGCACACCCACGTCTGCGTCGCCGCCTCGGTGGCCGCGGAGCTGCGCGATGGCTGGGGGATCCGCGCTCGCGTGATTCCCAGTGGCGTTGACGCCGCACCGTTCGCCGCCGCCGCGGGCCCGGACGCGGCACCGGCCCGGGAGGCCTGGCGGCGGCGGCTGGGCGGGTACGTGCTCGCGGTGGGGGGGATCGAGCCCCGCAAGGGGACGCTGCAGCTGGTCGAGGCAGCGGCGGTGCTGCGGCGTACTCATCCGCACGTGCGTCTGGTGATCGCCGGTGGGGACACGCTGTTCGACTACCGCGACTACCGCGCCCAGGTGGACGCCCGAGCGGCCGAGCTCGGTGTCGAGCCGGTAGTGCTCGGCCCCGTCCCGCAGACCGACCTGCCGGCCCTCGTCGCGGCGGCAGATGTCTTCGCCTTTCCTTCTACCCGTGAGGGTTTCGGGCTGGCGGCGATGGAGGCGCTGGCCGCCGGCGTGCCACTGGTCGCCAGCGATCTGCCCGTGCTGCGCGAGGTCTTCGGTGCTGCGGCCGTGTTTGCCGCGGATGTGCCGACCTTCGCGGCCGCGTTGGCACGGGGCCTCGACCGACCCCGCGACCCGGGGCGGATCCGGCGCGGTCTGGCACTCGCCGCCGCCCACACGTGGGAGGCGGCCGCGGCCGCGCACCTGGACGTCTACGACGCGCTGGTCACCGGCTCCGTCGCCGTGTAAGCGTCCGGGCGAAGCTCGCCCAGGTGGTGCAGGATCCGGCGGGCCCGCCCGATCTCACCGTCGACGTCGACCTCGGCGACCGCCAACCCCGCGCCGACGCTGGTGTGGGCGAGCACGTCACCCCCCGGTCCGACCACCTTGGCGCGACCCAGGAACCGCAGCTCGCCGCTCGTGCCGGTCTGGTTCGCCGAGACGAGGACGACCTGGTTCTCCGCGGCGCGGGCCCGGTCGTAGAGGTCGAACAGCCGCGTCTGGCGGTCGTGCACGAGCGCGGCGGCCCGGCGCGTCACGCTGGCCGGCCACGCGGACAGGCAGGCCAACACCGCTGCCCCGTCCAGCGCGAGGGTGCGCGCGGCCTCGGGGAAGGTCTTGTCGTAATCCAGCAGCATGCCCAGCCGCCCGACCGGTGTGTCGAAGGCAGTGAAGCTGTCGCCGGCGGCGAAGACCGTGGCCTCAGCGGGATTCTGGTGCACCTTGCGTTGACGGCCGAGCACCCCGTCGCCGGTCAGGCAGACCGCGGACTCGTAGCAGCGGCCGGCACCGTCGTCCTCGGTGTAGCCCAGGCACACCACTGCGTCACCCGCGAATCCGCGTACGATGTCGAAGGCTGGGTCGCCCGCGTGCAGCGTGGGGGGCAGCGGGGGCGACGGCGGCGTGCGCAGATCGCGGAGATAACCACCGAGTGCGGACGCCGGCAGCACGATCAGGCCGGCGCCGCCGTCCCTCGCCCTCGCGACGATGGCCCGCACGCGGTCGAGGTCGAAGGCGACGTCGTGGCCGAAGTGTGCGGCCGCAGCGGCCACCCGCAGCACGCCCACCGGTCAGACCGCCGCGCCGTAGGTGTCCGGGCGGCGGTCCCCGAGGTGGAACATCGACCGGCGCGCCGCCTCGAGGGCCGCCTCGACGTCGATCTCCGCCGTCGCCACCCCGGCCCGGACTCCCGTCTCGGCGAGCACCTCGCCGCCCGGGTCGACGACCTTCGCGCTGGCCACGAACCGCAACGAGCCGAACATGCCGGCCTGGTTGGCCGAGGCCCAGACCAGCTGGTTCTCCAGGGCCCTGGCCCGATCGAAGAGGTCGAAGCGGCGTTTCCAGCGGTCCTGCGCGAGGTCCTCGGCGGCGGCGGTCCGACTGCCCGGCCAGGCGCTCATGCAGGCCACGATCTGGGCCCCGTCGAGGGCCAGCGCGCGGGCTGCCTCGGGAAAGGCCTTGTCGTAGCAGATCAGCATCCCCAATCGTCCGACTGGGGTGTCGAAGGCCTGGAAGACCTCGCCGGGGGAATACGCCAGGTCCTCGCGCAGCGGCTGGTGGACCTTGCGGTGGTGACCGAGGACGCCGCCGCCGTCGACGCAGACGGCGGCGTTGTAGCGGTCGGCACCGTCGGCCTCGCAGTAGCCGGCGGTGACCACGATGTCGCCGGCGAGTGCGGCCAGCCGGGCGATCTCGGGCCCGTCCCGGTCGAACGCCGGCGGCAGCCCGACATCCGGGTCGCCGGACAGGTCGGCGAGATAGCCACCGAGGGTGGCCTCGGGCAGCACGAGCAGCTGCACGCCATCGCTGCGGGCGTCGCGCAGCAGCGAGGCGATCGTGTCGAAGGCGGCGTCGAGATCGCGTCCGAAGTTCTCGGCGACCGCGGCGATGCGGATCCTGCTCATGAGCTGCTCCCGGCGTCGGCGCTGCTGGTGGGTGTGTGGTGGTCGGGGTCTCAGCCGCCGGCAGCGGCGAGCAGCCCGCAGGCCCCGCAGGCGGCGCAGCCCGCCCCCTCGTCGGCGCCGCGCATGCCGGCGGCCTGCAGCTGGGCGGCCACCCGGGCGCTGATGCCCGCGACGAGACCGGGGTCTGGTGCCGACACGCCGTCCACGTCGACGGCGAGCGTGCCGGCGAGCGGGCGGAAAGGGACCACGAAGGGATAGATCCCGCGGTCGATCAGCCGGCCGCAGGCTTCGACCAGCTCGTCCGCATCCTCGCCGAGCCCCACCAGGACATAGGTCGAGACGCGGTTGCGGCCGAACACGCGCACCGCCTCGTCCCAGGCGACGTCGTACGCCGACAGCGGCACCGTCGCCTTGCCGGGCGTCCACCGGGCCCGGATCCGCTCCTCGAGCGCCTCCGCATGGATGCCGATGGTCCTGGCTCCGGCGGTGTGCAGCCTCCGCAGCCAGGCGAGATCATCCGGCGGCTCGCATTGCACCTGCACGGCGATGTCCGGGACCGCGGCCCGGACCGCCCGCACGCAACGGACCAGGTGCGCGGCCCCCCGATCGCTGCCAGGTGTGGTGCCGGTGGTCAGCACCATGCTGCGGACTCCGTCGAGGGCGACCGCAGCGGCGGCCACCTCGCCGAGCTGCGCCGGGGTCTTCACCGCCGTGGTCACCCCGGCCTCGAGGCTCCGCTCGATGGCGCAGAACCCGCAGCGGGTGGCCTCGTCGGCGTAGCGCGTGCACGTCTGGATGACCGTGGGAGCCAGCACGTCCTTCCCGTGCAGACGCGCCACCTGCTCCATGGCCACGCCGTCGGATGTGGCCAGATCGTAAAAGGCCGGCCGGGTGACCGGGGCTATCTCGGCCTCCAGCAGTAGGCCGTCCTTGAACAGCCGGTCGCCCTCGACGGAGTAGGGCGAATCACCGGCCACGCGCAGCGTCGTCGGCAGCCCCAGCAGCACGAGGTGACCGTCGTCGGAGGGTCCGGCACCGCCGGTGCGGCGTACCGGCGCCTCTACCCGGACCCCGCGCACGGCCAGGTCGGCGCGCAGGTCGAGGTCGCGGTCGCGGTCGCGGGTCGGGGCGGTGGTCACGGCTGCCTCAGACCATGTAGGTCGAGTTGATGATCGCGCCGCGGCGGGCGTAGTAGATGAGCGCGTCCTGCACGTCCAAGGGGTGCGAGGGGATCACGCCCTCGATGAGGTCCTCCTCGCGGGCCCCGTGCAGCGACAGCCCGAAGCGGCAGCAGTAGACCTTGCCGCCCTCGTCGAGGAAGGTCTTGATCTGCTGGTTGATGTTGTGCTCGCCCGGGAAGGCGCTGGTGCCCGTGGTGGGAAAACCACGCGTGGCCAGGCAGTTCAGGGCACCGGGGCCGTAGAAGTAGAGGGCGGTCTCGAAGCCCTTCCGCAATGCGCGGGTGGCCTGCAGCACGGCCACGAAGCTGACGCTGGACTCGTGCGCGATGCCGTGGATGAGGGTGAAGTAGACCTCACCCGGGTTGGCCTGGTAGTCGGGGAAGACCTTGGTGGTGCCGTAGATGGCCGAGCCGTCCGGGAGCGACGGGTGCGGGATCTCGGCGAGGCTGGTCGCCTCGCTCTCGGACAGGGTGGTCTTCTCGGGGGCGACGGTCATGCGTTTCCTCCTGATGGGGTGGTGTGGGTGGTGGGCGGGTCAGTCGTAGAGCGCGGCAAAAGAACCACTGAACACGCGGCGGGCGAGCTCGCCGTCCCCCACCGCGGCCTGGAGCTTGGCCAGTTCGCCGGCCCGGTCGGACCACGGCTCGTCGCTGGCGAACAGCACCCGGTCGTGACCGACCCCGCGCCGCTCGATCTCGGCAACGAGCCAGCGGGGGGCGAAACCGACGGCCCAGGACAGGTCGGTGTAGACCCGCTTGCCGGCCTCCACCCAATCGAGGAATGTGCCGGCAGCGAGCTTGATATGACCACTCATCTCGCCACCGAAATGGACCAGGTGCACCGCCACGTCGTCGGCGTAGCGCTCCACCAGACGACCGACATGGTCGATGTCGCTGGCGGCGCCGGGGGAGGTGTGAATGTGGACGACCAGGTCGTGCTCCCTGGCGGCGGCGAAGATCGCGTCGAACTGCGGTTGGCAGCTCTCCTCGTCGCTGCGGCCTCCGAGCAGGAAAGACATCTTGAGTGCTTTGACGCCGCGCTCGCCGGCATTTCGCAATGCACCGGCGGTGCGTTCGGCGTCGGCGGCGAGCGGCGACACCCACAATGCGGCCCGCAACCTGTCGTCGGAACCGGCCGCCTCGAGGACCAGCTCGTTGTGGCCGAAGGCGACATCGGGGACTGGTACGCCGTAGTTCGGCAGCACCAGACAGCGCTCGGTGCCCTCGGCGTCCAGCCGCTTGACCAGCTACGCGACGGTGGTGGGGACGTCGGGTGCGGCGTTCACCGGTGGGCCGCCGTAGAAGGCATGATCCGGCAACGCGCCGATGTGGCGGTGCGCGTCGCTGACCGCCGGCTGCATCCGCTCAGCCTCCGCAACCGGTGTTGCCGGCTGGTTCAGCGGAGAACACCGACAGGTAAGCGCGTCGTTGCACGGCTGTTGCGTCAGTCACCTGCCCGTCACGCCCTGGCCCAGCGGCAGCACCACCGCGGTCGCCCGGCAAAGCCTCAGCGCCGGTTCAGCCGCCGATCAGGCTGGCGACGCACCGTCGTCGCATGCACCTGACAGCCCTCCCGCTGGTAGCACTCGCCCCGGCTCTGCACGTCGACCTCGCTGGCCTCTCCGCCCGCCTCCCCGGCGCACGGGTCACCGAGGGCCAGGACGAGCCCGCCGCGGTCGCGGTCGTCACGACCCCCGGTGACGTCCGCTCCTGGTTGCGCCGGGGGGCCGCCGTCATCGCCGTCGCGCCGAGCGTCGACCGGCGGGTCGAGCTGCTGGACGCAGGCGCGGTCACCGCCGCAGACCGCTGCGGCAGCACGGAACTCGCGGCCCGGGTCGCAGCCGTCCTGCGTCGGCTCGCCATCGCCCCCACACCCTGACCACCGCACTGACCAGACCACCGCACTGACCAGACCACCGCACCGACCAGACCACCGCACTGACCAGACCACCCGCACCGAGGAGACCCCATGCACGAGTCCGAGACCCCCGTCAGCTGGTACCCCGTCCCGGCGGGCGACGCCGCCTTGACCCCGCCACCGCTGCACCCTGCGTGGTCACAGCCGGACGGCGACCGGGCGGAGGGGGCGACGCCGGCCGGCCCGTCGGCGTACCCCAACCTGCTGCCGTCACCTCCCGCCCCCGGCGCCGGTGCGTCGCCGCCGCGGCGCGGTCCCCGGGCCGGGAGCGTCGCGCTCGTCCTCGCCGCCGCCCTGGTCAGCTCGGGCGCCACCGGCGCCGTCGTGCACGGGCTCGACAACGGTGGCGGCACCGCCACGATCGTCAGTGGCGCCAGCGCTGCCGCGACCCCGGCAGCGGTGACCAGCGGTAGCGCGGCTGCGGCGCTGGTGACCATCAGCCCCTCGGTGGTGCTCGTCAACACGGTCATCACCGAGACCTCGCAGGGCAGCTTCGGCGGCTTCGGCGGCGGCACCCGGCAGGGCAGCGGCGCCGGCACCGGGATCGTCACCAGCTCCGACGGCCGGGTCGTCACCAACGCCCACGTGGTCGCGGGCGCCACCAGCATCAAGGTGGTCGTCCCCGGCCATGGCACGCACACCGCCACCGTGCTCGGCAGCGACACCTACCAGGACCTCGCGGTGCTCAAGGTCGACGGGGTGAGTGGCCTGGCGCCCGCGACGTTCGCCAGGAGCAGTGGCGTCAAGGTCGGTGACGCGGTGCTCGCGGTCGGCAACGCGGAGGGGTACGGCGGCTCGCCGTCGGTCACCCAGGGCATCGTCTCCGCGCTGGACCGCACCCTCCCCGACGACACCGGCTCCCCGGGCCACTTCCTGCAGACCGACGCCGCGATCAACCCCGGCAACAGCGGGGGGCCGCTGGTCGACACCGCCGGCCGCGTGATCGGCATCAACAGCGAGGTGGCCACCGGCAGCGGCCAGACGCCCGCGCAGAACATCGGCCTCGCCATCCCGGCCGACCGGATCACCGCGGCGCTGCCGGCGCTGGCGGCCGGCAAGAGCTCCAGCGGGTCCCCGGCGGCGACCGGTGGCGGATTCCTCGGCGTCGGTCTCGCCGGCACGGCGGGCGACGGCGCGACGATCGCGAGCGTCGCCGACAGCAGCGCGGCGGCAAAGGCCGGGCTGCAGCCGGGCGACGTGGTGACCAAGATCGACGGGACCACGGTGACGGCACCCCAGGACCTGGAGGGCGCGATCGCCGCGGCCAAGCCGGGGCAGCAGGTCATCCTCTCGGTGACGCGCGACGGCCAGTCGCAGGACGTCACCGCCACGTTGGGGAAGCGGCCCACCGCCGGCTGAGATCCCCTGCCGCCGCTATCGTCTGTCGGTGGCTGCGGACCGGGCGCCCCTCGGGTCGGACCCCGTGGTCCTGCTGATCTGTGGCAGCACCCGCCGGCTCTCCACCAACGCTGCCCTGCTGCGCGCCCTCGGCGCCTCGCCTCCGCGCGGCGTCGAGTGCGTGCTGTCCGACGCCCTGCGCCGGCTCCCACACTTCGATCCGGACGACGACCGGGACCCGCTGCCAGGAGCGGTCGCCGACCTGCGCCGGAGTACGCGGGCGCGTTGCCCGGCTCGCTGAAGAACCTGCTCGACTGGACGGTGGGGGGGACCGAGACGCAGGGCCTGCCGGCAGGTTGGGTCAACGTGGCCCCGGCGCCGCGCGGGGACGGGGCGCACGCCGAGCTCGCGACCGTCGCGGCGTACACCGAGCTCGAGGTCGTGCCGGCGGCGTGCGTGCGCATTCCGGTGCCGCGAGACGCCGTGGGGCCGGACGGGGAGCTGCTCGATTCCGGCGCGCTGGTCGCGGCCCACGACGCCGTCCGCGCGCTGCTCCACCGGGGGCGCTGACCAGGTGCCGGGCGCAGTGTTGAAGATCGTCGTGGAAGGGACGCCCGTCGCAACCCCCGCTGCCACAACCTAGGGGGTGTGGCACGCTTGACCCATGGATGCCACGATCGTCCTCGGTCAGCAAGGTCGGCTGGTGATCCCGGCGGAGGTGCGCGCGGCGCTGGGGTTGGCACCTGGCGACCGGCTGCATCTGCACGTGGCTGGCCCACGACTCGTCCTGGTGCGTCAGCGGGACGCGGTAGCCGAATTACGGGCGCTGGCCGGTGACGTGCCGACGTCGCGTTCGTTCGTGGAGGAACTGCTCGCCGAACGCCGACGTGCTGCCGCGTCGGAGTGACCGTCCTCGATGCATCGGCCGTGCTCGCGCTGATTCATGACGAACCGGGAAGCGACGTCGTCGCCGCGGCGATCGTCGGCGCCGTCCTCGGTGCGGCGAACCTGGCCGAGGTCGTGGGAAAGCTTGTCGACGCTCACCTCGAGGTCGCCCGCCTGCGCGAACTGCTCAGCGCCGCCGGCGTCACCGTCGCACCGCTCAGCGCGGCCGATGCCGAACTCGCTGGCGCGATGCGGTCCCTCGACGGCGGCCGAGCACTATCGCTGGGCGACCGCTGCTGCCTCGCGCTCACTGTCCGGAGCACCCCCGCCGAGGTGCTTACTGCCGACCGTGCCTGGGCGGATCTGGGCCTCCCCATCCTGGTTCGCTTGATCCGGTAGCGGAGCCAGACCCGGTCAGCGGCCCGTCCAGGTGAATGGCCCGCTGGCATGCTGCCCAGATGGATCCGCGGATCAGCCTGGTAACCCTCGGCGTCACGGACCTGGCACGCGCACGGTCCTTCTACGAGGCGCTGGGGTGGGCCGGTGCGCAGCAGCCCGATGACGAGGTGTGCTTCTTTTAGGCCGGCGGCATGGTCTTCGGGCTGTGGACGGCGCTGGGCGGCCACGGCGCGCCCGGCATCGAGCTCGCCCACAACGTCCGGGCTCCGGAAGACGTGGCAGCGCTGCTCGCGGACGCCGAGCGGGGCGGAGGAACGATCGTCCGCCCGGCGGCCCGCGCGGAGTGGGGCGGCACGTCCGGTGCCTTCAGTGACCGTGACGGCTACGTGTGGGAGGTCGCCCACAACCCTGGCTGGACCATCACGGACGACGGATCCGTCCACATCTAGCGGCGTCAGCTGGCGGCGGTGCTGGCGGTGCTGGCAGAGGGAGCGGCCCCGCCGGGCGCGCCGCTGCGCCCGGCCCGGCGCGTCGGCAGGGCGATGCCGCACGCATTGAGGGCCGCCTGCGCCTCTGGGCTCTGCAGGACGCCACCGAAGCCGCCCCCCCGACCGAAGCCGCCGGAGGGTCGGGCGCCCCTGGACGGGCGGGCGCTCCCCGAGGGGAAGGGCCGGGGCATGGGCAGGGTGATGCCGGCGGCGGACAGGCACGCCCGCGCCTGGGCCAGCTGGGCGGGGTCGAAGCCGCCACGTCGACCGCCCGGCCCGGTGCCGCCACTGGGGCCGGCACCGCCCCCCGGGGCGGCCGCGGTGGTGGCGGCCGTGACGACCGGGCCTGCGGCGGTTCCGCCGCCGCAGGCGCCGAGCACCAGGCTGCCGCCGGTGACGGTCAGAGAGCCGACGGCCATCGCGACGAGGCGGCGGCGGAGGGAAGGGGACACGGGTGCTCCTGGGTCGGGGTGCGTCGGGGGTGGGGAGAGGGATGTGGTGCGCCGGCGGGTCACCGGCTGGTGACCGCGGTCGCGGTGACGCTGCCGTCGGGGGCGGTGGTGCCGGTGATGCTGACGGCGGTCCCCGGCCGGAGAGCGGCGGGTGCGACCGCGGTGCTGCGCGTCACGGCGGTGCCCTCGCCCAGGCTGACGGTGACCGTCCGGCCAGCGAAGTTCTTCACGACGAGCGAGGTGGCGGTGGAGCTGACGACCGTGCCGATCACTACCGGACCCGCTGCGGCATTGCCACTTCCGGCGCCGCCCCCACCCGCTCCGCCCCCACCCGCTCCGCCGGCGACGCCGCCGCCGGCAAAGGCGGCCGCCCGGCCCGCCCGACCGACGGTCGCGCCGGCCAGCAGGCCGCGGTCGTGAGACTTCTGCGCGAGCACTCCACCGGCGAAGGTCCCGGCAGCGAGCAGCCCGGCGAGCAGCGTCCCCGTCAGCGCCCCCAGGTGCCGTCGCGGGGGAGGCGCCAGGTCGAGGTCGTCATCACCCTCTGGTAACAGCGCGGGATCGCCGTACAGCGTCTCGAGGGTCACGGCTCTGTCCTCACTCGTAGCGCAGGGCGTCGATGGGACGCAAGGCGGCGGCCCGGTTGGCGGGGTAGAGCCCGAAGAACAGCCCGACGACCACGGCAACGCCGAAGGCGAGGCCGACGGAATAGGGCGCTACCTCGGGCTGCACGCCGACGATGCGGAAGCGCGAGCCGACCAGCCCGGCGAGGACGCCGGCGGTCGCACCGAAGACGGAGAGCAGCACCGCCTCGATGAGGAACTGGCCGACGATGTCACCGCGACCGGCGCCGATGGCCTTGCGAATCCCGATCTCGCGGGTCCGCTCGGTGACCGTGACGAGCATGATGTTCATGACGCCGATCCCGCCGACGAGCAGCGAGATCGCGGCCACGCTGGCGAGGAGCACCGTGAAGGTCTGGTTGCTGGAGGAGGCCGCGGACAGGATCGAGGCGGCGCTGCCGACGCTGAAGTCCGGGGTCGTGACGTGGTGTCGCTCGTTGAGGAGCTCGGTGACCTCGGCCGTCGCGGCGGGCACGGCCGATGCGCTCACCGCCTTCACCGAGATCGCACCGAGCGGGCCGTAGCCGGTCAGCGTGTCCTGCACGGCCGGCAGCGGGGCGATGACCCGATCGTCCTGGTCCTGCGGCCCGACGCTGCCCTTGGAGGTCAGCAGCCCCACCACGGCGAATTGCGAGCGATTGAGATCCACTGTGGTGCCGACGATTGCCGCGCCAGTGCCACCGACGAGGTCGGTGGCCACCGTGACGCCGACCAGCGCCACCCGACGGTGCCCGGTGTAGTCGGCGTCGGTGAACACCGTGCCGGCGCTGACGCTGTCGTCGGTGTTGACGAGGTAGCTCGGGGTGGTGCCGATGAAGGTGCCGACCGTGTGCTTCGCGCCCTGGTAGGTCGCCGTCACCGAGGCGGCGGTGACGACCGGCGCGACCGAGGCCACGTCCGGCGCGTCGGCCTTGGCTGTCAGCGCCTGCGCATCGTCGAGGGTGAGGGTGGCGGCCCTCGTCTGGGTGCCGCTGCTGACCGTCCCTGCCCCTGCCCCTGCCGCCGCGGCACCGCCCCCGCCAGCCCCCCCGGCGACCCGACCGATGCCCCCGAGTCGCGCGAACGCACCACCGCGCCCGCCCCGTCCCCCGGTGCCCGCCTGGGTGGCGCTCACCGTCAGGGTGTTGCTCCCGAGCCGGGCGATGCTGTCCCGCACGGCCCGGCTCGATCCCGTCCCCACCGCGACCAGCACGATGACGGCGGCGACGCCGATCAGGATCCCCAGGGTGGTCAGTGCCGATCGCAGCTTGTTCGACGCCACCCCGCTGACGGCGAAGCTGGCGCTCTCCCGGATGGTCACGCCTGCGCCGCCGTGACGGCCAACGGCCGGGGTACGCCGACGGGCGGTGCGCGCCGCTCGTCGGCGATCACCAGCCCGTCGCGCATGCGCACCACCCGACGGGAATGCGCCGCGACGTCGTCCTCGTGGGTGATGACGAGCACCGTGCGGCCGGCGGCGTTGAGCTGGTCGAACAGGGCGAGCACGTCTGCGGTGCTGCGGGAGTCCAGCGCGCCGGTGGGCTCGTCGGCGAGCAGCAGCACCGGGTCGCCGACGATCGCCCTGGCCAGGGCGACGCGCTGCTGCTGGCCGCCGGAGAGCTCGTTCGGCAGGTGGTCGACGCGATCGGCGAGCCCGACCCGGTCCAGGGCGGCGAGCGCGCGCCGCCGGCGTTCCCCCGTCTTCACCCCGGCGTAGGCGAGCGGCAGCTCGACGTTGGCCAGCGCCGTCGTGCGCGGGATCAGGTTGAACGACTGGAAGACGAACCCGATCTTGCGGTTGCGCACCACCGACAGCTGGTGCTCGTCGAGGCCGCGGGTGTCGACCCCGTCGAGCAGGTAGCGACCGCGGGTCGGGGCGTCGAGGCAGCCGACGATGTTCATCAGCGTGGACTTGCCGCTGCCACTGGCACCCATCACCGCGACGTAGTCACCCCGCTCCACGACCAAGTCCACCCCGGCCACGGCCCGCACCTCGGTGTCGCCTGCGCCGTAGGTCTTGGTGACCCGCCGCAAGGCGATCACGGGCCGGGTCACCCGCCGCCCCCGCGCCGGCCCGCGCCACCGCCGCCGGCGCCACCGACACTCGTGCCGCCGCCGCCGAGGCCCCCGAGCCCCGCCCCACCGAAGCCCGGCAGGCCCCCGGTCGTCGTGCTGGGCGTGGTGGTCGGCAACTCGACCGTGTCGCTCTCGGACAGCCCGCCGGTCACCACGGTGGTGGTGCCGCCGGCGACGCCGACCTCGATCGGGGTGACCTGCCGCGTCGTGCCCTTGACCAGGGTCACCGTGTGCCGGCTGCCGAGCGACGTGATGGCGGCCGTCGGCAGCTCCAGCACGTCTGTCGCCGTCGAGGTGGTGATGACGACGCTCGCGGTGGCCCCGGGCCGGACTCCCTTCGGCACGCTGCTCAGGGTCACGGTGACCGGGTAGTTCACGACGTTGTTGCTCGTCGTCCCGTCGACGGCGACCGCCGTCACCCGGCCGGTGGCGGTGGCTCCGGATGCCGAGAAGGTGATCGACGCGGACTGGCCGTCCTGCAACGACGCGGCGTCGGCCTCGGCCACGTTGGTCGTGACCTGCATGCTGGTCAGGTCGGTGAGCACCAGGAACCCGCTGGTGCCCGCGGAGCTGGCCGAGCCGGTGGAGTTGGAGGCAGCGCCACCGCCCGCACCGCCCGAGCCGGTGGTGCCCGAGCCGCCGGAGCCCGAGCCGCCGGAGCCCGAGCCGGCGGCGGAGCCGCCCGTGCTGCTGGAGACCTGCTCGCCCACCGCTCCGGCGACGGAGACCACGGTGCCGGCCGATGGGGTGTGCAGCACCGTCTCATCGACCGTCTGCTGTGCTGTCTGCACGGCCGAGGTGGCGCTGTCGACCGACGCCTGGGCGGTGGCGACGCCGGACGCTGCCGGACCTGCGGCGTCGGCGGTTGCGGTGGCCTGCTGGGCAGCGAGCTGCAGCTTTGCGGAGGCCAGCTGCTGCTGCGCGTTGGTCACCGACTGGGCGTCCCGCAGGGCGGTCTGGTCCCGGGTCTGCTCGGCCGCCGTCACGACATCGAGCGAGGAGGCGCCGCCACCAGAGGTGGCACCACCCGACGACCCGCCGGACCGCGCTCCGGTGCCGGCGGCCGCCGTGCCGGTGCTGCCGGTGCCTCCACCGGCGCCAGCTCCACCGGCGCCAGCGCCACAGGTGCCAGCGCCCCCGGTGCCCGGGCTCACCCCGGCGGTCGGGGCCGCGCCAGGACGTTGATCGCTCGGGACGAGCTGGCCCGACGCCCGGGTGCTGGGTGCCGCCGCCGCGGACGGCGCCGCCGACGTGGCCGCCGCCAGCCTGGCCGCCGCCACGATCTGGTCCTGCTGCTTGGCGTCGAGGGCCTGCTGCGCGGTCGCCTGGGTGACGGACGAGCCGGCGTTGCTCACCGTCTGCTGGGCCTGCTGCACCGCGATGGCGTCCTTGCTCGCCGCCGCGGCGGTCTGCCCGGTGCCCGCCGCGGTGAGCTGCGCCTGCGCGCTGGCGAGCTGTGCCTGTGCCGACCGCAGCGACTGCTGGGCGCCCGCCGGGTCGATCTTCGCCAGGACGGCACCCTTCCGGACGGTCTGCCCCGGCTTGACGTCGAGCTCCGTGAGCGTGCCGGCGGAGCCGAAGGACAGGCCGACGGTCGAGGTGCTCGCGGCATTGCCGCTGGCCGAGACCGTGGCGGTGACGGTGCCACGCGTGACGGTGGCGGTCCGGCTGGTCCCCGCCTGCGCGGCGACCGGCGAGCCGATGCACAGATAGCCGGCGACGCCGCTCGCGGCGAGCGCGACCGACAGCCCTCCGTTGACGGCCAGGGAACGGCGGGACACGGGCTCCTCCTCGCGTGCAGCGGGTGCTGCGCGAGGAGCACGGTCGCGGCGGCGCCTGAGAGGACGCTGTGAACCAGCTCAGCGGCGGCTGGGCGTCAGCCGGGGACGGGCAGCCCTGCGGGCCGGCCGCAACGCCGCGAGCCCTTCCCACGCCAGCCGCATGAGGTGCCCGGCGGCGTCGTCGGCGGAGGTGCCTGGGTGCGCGGCCCGCCACACGGCCAGCCGCTCGCATGCCCCCATCAGCAGTTCCGCGGTCGGCTCGAGGGCCTCGCCGGGCAGCAGCGGGCACTCCGCGGCGAGCAGGTCGGCAAGCACCCGGGACTGCTGCTCGCGGATGGCGGCCAACTGCTCGCCCGGCACCCCGCTGCCCGCGTCCTCCCGCAAGGCGACGGCGGCGACCGGGTGCTCGTCGACGAAGGCGAAGAACGCCGCGAAGCCGCGCCGCAGCCGCACCTGCGGCGTACCACCGGTCTGCACCGCGGAGGTGGTGCTGGCGAGCAGCAGACTGCGGGAGCGGGCGTACGTCGCGACGAGCAGCCCCTCCTTGCTGCCGAAGTGGTCGTACAGCACCGGCTTGCTCACGCCGGCGCGCTCCGCCACGTCGTCCATCGAGGTCGCGGCATACCCCCGCTCCAGGAAGACCTGCTCGGCCACGTCGAGCAGCTGCGTCGACCGCTCGGCGCGCGGCAGCCGGAGCCGGGCGGGCGGCTGTGAGCGGGTAGCAGCTGTCACCCGGCAGACCCTAGCGGCGTCTGCCTACCCGCGGTAGGTTACTTCGGGTAGGCAGGCAGGTCGGACCTTGGAGGCAGCGGTGGTCGAGCAGGTCGAGCAGGTCGAGCGGGAGGACGTGCGCGTCCTCGTCATCGGCACCGGCTTCGCCGGGATCGCGATGGCGGTCGCCCTACGGGAGCAGGGCGACGACGGTCAGGGGGTCGTGCTGCTCGAGCGCGGCGAGGAGGTGGGCGGCACCTGGCGCGACAACACCTACCCGGGTGCCGCCTGCGACGTGCCGAGCCAGCTCTACTCGCTGTCCTTCGCCCCCAACCCGCGGTGGAGCCACTCCTTCTCCCGCCAGCCCGAGATCCAGGACTACCTGGTGCGCACGGCTCGCGAGCACGCTGTCAGCGCGAGGACCAGGTTCGGCACCGAGGTGACCGGGGCCCAGTGGGACCCGCAGGCGCAGCGCTGGCACGTCGACGCGGTCCATGACGGCCGGCCGGTGGGCTTCCGGGCGCAGTTCCTCGTCAGCGCGGTCGGCGCGCTGTCGGACCCGGCGTACCCGCGCATCGACGGCCTGGAGTCTTTCCGGGGCAGCATGTTCCACTCGTCGCGGTGGGACCACGACCACGACCTGACGGGGGAGCGGGTGGCGGTGATCGGCACCGGCGCCTCGGCCATCCAGTTCGTCCCGCAGGTGCAGCGGGTGGCCGGTCACCTCACCGTCTTCCAGCGGACGCCGCCGTGGGTGATGCCCCGCACCGACCGCCCGCTGCGGGCGGTCGAGCACGCGGCGTACTCCCGCTTCCCCGCGGTCCAGCGGCTCGCCCGCCAGGCGATCTACTGGGGCCGCGAGACCTACGCCGTCGGCTTCACCCGGCGGCCCGGCGTGCTCAGGGTTGCCGAGCGGATCGCCAGCTGGCACCTCCACCGGCAGGTGCGTGACCCGGCCCTGCGCGCGCAGCTGACCCCCGACTACGCCATCGGCTGCAAGCGCATCCTGATCAGCAACGACTACTACCCGGCGCTCACCCAGCCCAATGTCAGCGTGCAGACCGCGGCCATCCGTGCGGTCACCCCCACCGGGATCACCACCGTCGACGGCGTGCACCACGAGGTCGACACCATCGTGGTCGGCACCGGATTCCAGGTCACCGACATGCCGATGGCGCGCTGGCTGCGCGACGGGGCGGGGCGCACGCTGGCCGAGCTGTGGGCCGGCCGGATGCGCTCCCACCTCGGCACCACCGTGGCCGGGCTGCCGAACCTGTTCCTGCTGGTCGGGCCCAACACCGGCCTCGGCCACTCCAGCCAGGTCTTCATGATCGAGCAGCAGGTGGGCTACGTCGCCCAGGCCATCGCCGCGACGGCCGCCCGGGGGGCCGCCACCGTGGAGGTGCGCGAGGACGTCTTGGCGGCGTACGACGCCGAGCTCGTGCGGCGGATGGCGGGCACCGTGTGGGCCACCGGCGGCTGCCGGAGCTGGTACCTCGACGCGGAGGGGCACAACACGACGCTCTGGCCTGATTTCACCTTCCGCTTCCGGAGCCGGCTCGCCCGGTTCCGCCCGGAAGAGCACGTCTTCGCCCCCGCCGTCGTGAGGCCGGTTACCGTCGGCGTGTGACGAGCGCCACTCCTGCCGCCTCCTCCCGGCGCCCGGCCCTCGGGGTCGCGGCGTCGCTGGTGGCACCCGCGCTGCTGCTGGCGGCCTCGCCGGCTCGGGCCTCGACGATCGGGGACGCCCCCTGCCCGTCTCCGCGAGCGGTGGCCGGCGGCACGGCCCTGCAGCTGTGCAGCGAGTCTCGCTACGTTGACAGCGTCGGCGTGACGCATCTGCTCGGCTTCATCCGCAACCCGGGCCAGCTCGTTCAGGTGCCGGCCGCGCGGATCGCCGTCGTCCGCCCCGACAACACCCGGGTCGAGGTGACCGCCTACACGCCGCTGGCCGACCTGCCCACCGGGGTGAGCACCCTGTTCGACTACGAGTTCGACGGCCCGGTGACCAGCGCGGAGGTGATCGCACTGACCGGGGAGCCGGCCCTGACCCAGCCCAATGACATGTTCCGCGTCGGAGGCGTGCGGTTCGGTGGCGCCGGCGACGACCAGGTGGTCTCCGGGACGCTGACCAACGACACCGGCCGCAAGATCGTGGTGGTCAAGCTCGGCTACGTCGCCTTCGACCGCGGCGGCACCATCGCGTGGTACGGGCCCACGGTGATCACCAGTGACAACCGCGGACTCGACCCCGGCTCCACCACCGCGTTCTCCATCCCCCGCAGGGACATCCCGTCCTACGCCGTGCTCGACCCGACCGCGCCGTTCTTCTTCGCCCAGGGCAACGAACCCAGCGCCGCCGTCCCGGCCGGGCCCGCGAGCCGGGCGGCGGGATCGTCGCTCGCACCGGTCCCCCGGACGGCGGCCGGGGCATCCGCGCCCAGGTCGCACGGGGTCGTGACCGACACCGGGCTCGCGGGCGGCGTGCGGCCGCCCAGCGCCGCCGACCTCGCCGCGGCCGCCCACCCCGGCACGGTCACGCCAAGCCACGACCCGGTCGTCACCCGTCGGGCCGCCGCCGGGGCGCTGCCGGGCCTCATCGACGCCGCCCCGGCGAAAGCGACCACCGACGACGGCACCACCAAGTGGTTCGGCCCGCTGCTGATCCTGCTCGCCGTCGGCCTGATCGCCGGCCGCATGCTCCGCCGCGATGCCGCCGCCACCCGGGAGGCCCGGGCGCAGCGCCGGGCTGCGCGCGAGGACCGCGAGCAGCGGCGCCTGGTGCAGCCGGACCTGGCCGAGCCCGACTACGTCGCGCCGGTGGCCCGCCGCCCGTCACCCGGGTCGGCCTGAGGCGAAGCGACCTGGGCCGGAGCGACCTGGGCCGGAGCGACCTGGGCCGGAGCGACCTGGATCAGGGTGCTGTGATGCCCGTTCGGCCGCGCGGCACCGAGCGCCCGCCGGCCCGGTAGAGCGAGCTGGGCAGGCCGTGGCCTACGGCGGCCTCGGTGGCGCCGGCGGCGAGCAGCACGGCGTCCAGGTCGAGGCCACTGGCCACGCCGGACTCCTCGAGCAGATAGGTGAGCTCCTCAGTGGCGATGTTGCCGCTCGCGCCGGGTGCGAAGGGGCAGCCGCCGAGGCCGCCGACGCTCGCGTCCAGGGAGGTCACCCCAGCCTGCAGAGCCGCCAGGGCGCAGGCGATCCCGGTGCCCCGGGTGTCGTGGAAGTGCACGCCGACGTCCACACCGGGGCAGGCGGTGCGGACCGCGTCGACGAGCTGGACGACGCGGACCGGCGTGGTGGTGCCGATGGTGTCGCCGAGGCAGAGGGCGTCCGCGCCCAACGCGACGGCGCGGGCTGCCACGCCCACGGTGCGCTCCACCGGCGTGCGCCCGTCGAAGGGGCAGTCCCACGCGGTGGCGATGATGACCTCGCAGGATCCGCCGGCGCCGTGGGCGAGCGTCGCGACCTCGTCGGTGCGCTCGACCGCCTCCGCCGTCGGTCGCCCGGCGTTGGCCAGGCTGTGACCGTCGGCCGCGGACACGACGTACTCCAGCCGTGCCATCCCGTTGTCGACGGCGCGACGGGCCCCGCCGGGACCGGCGACCAGCGCGGACCACTGCACCTGCGGCCATCGGTGCAGCTCGGCGGCGACCGCCTCGGCGTCGGCCATCGCCGGCACGGCGCGGGGGGAGACGAACGCGGTGGCCTCCACCCGCCGCACCCCGGTGGCGGCGATGGCGGCGAGCATGCCGAGCTTGGCGGGCAGCGCGACGGGTTGCTCCAGCTGCAGGCCGTCGCGCGGCCCGACCTCGCGGACGTCCACGCGTCCGGGCAGCGTCAGCAGCGTCACGACCGACGACGCTAGCCCTGCGTGCTGGTGGCCCCCCGCTGCACCGCACCCCCTTCGGCCGCGAGCACCGCACACTGGGCGGGTGACGACGGCGTATCTGGTTGGCGGAGTCCGCACCCCGGTCGGGCGCTACGGCGGGGCGCTCGCCGCCGTCCGCCCCGACGACCTCGCGGCGCTGGTGGTGGGCGAGGTGCTCGCCCGCGCCGGCGTCGATCCCGGCGCCGTCGACGAGGTGGTGCTGGGCGCGGCGAACCAGGCCGGCGAGGACAACCGCAACGTCGCGCGGATGGCGGTGCTGCTGGCCGGGCTCCCGCACACGGTCCCCGGCCACACGGTGAACCGGCTGTGCGCCAGCGGATTGCAGGCCGTCGCCGCCGCGGCGCTGATGGTCCGTCAGGGCGAGGCCGACCTCGTGGTCGCCGGCGGCGTGGAGTCAATGACCAGGGCCCCCTGGGTGATGGCGAAGCCCGGCACCCCGTGGGCCAAGCCGGGTGCCGCCTTCGACACCGCGCTCGGCTGGCGGTTCACCAACCCGCGGCACGACCCCGAGCACACCATCACGCTCGGCGAGACCGCCGAGCGGGTCGCCGCACTGGACGGGATCACCCGCGAGGAGTCCGACGCGTTCGGCCTGCGCAGCCAGGAGCGGGCGGCCAAGGCGGTGGCCGACGGGGCCTTCGACGCGGAGCTCGTCGCGGTCGGCGACGTGCAGCGCGACGAGACGGTGCGCGAGACCAGCCCGGAGCGGCTCGCCGCGTTGCGGCCGGCGTTCACCCCCGACGGCGTCGTCACCGCCGGCACCTCCAGCCCGCTGTCCGACGGCGCGAGCGCGGTCGTCGTGGCCAGCGAGGAGGCGGTGCGCCGGCACGGGCTGGTGCCCCGCGCGCGGGTGGTCACGCACGCCAGCGCGGGGCTGGAGCCGCAGCTGATGGGGCTCGGCCCGGTCCCGGCCACCGAGAAGGCGCTGACCCGGACCGGCTGGAGCGTGGGCGATCTGGCCGCGACGGAGATCAACGAGGCGTTCGCCGTGCAGGTCATCGCCAGCGCCCGCCGGCTCGGCCTGGACGACGCGACGCTGAACGCCGCCGGCGGGGCGATCGCCCTCGGGCACCCGCTCGGCTCCAGCGGCTGCCGGCTCGTCGTCACCCTGCTCGGCCGGCTGGAGCGGGAGGCCGGGTCCGGCGCCCGCGGGCTGGCGACGATGTGCGTCGGGGTCGGCCAGGGCGCGGCGATGCTGCTCGAGCGGGTCTGACCGGCCTACGGTCGGGGGGTGGTCGACGCGGCGTATGTCCATGCCCGCGGCCTGGTCAAGACCTTCGGCGATTTCACCGCGGTGGCCGGCATCGACCTGGAGGTGCCGCGCGGGGAGGCGTTCGGCTTCCTCGGCCCCAACGGTGCCGGCAAGAGCAGCACCATGCGCATGGTCGGCTGCGTCTCGCCGCCGAGCGGTGGCACCCTGCGGGTGCTGGGGATGGACCCGGTCGCGGACGGCCCGCGCATCCGGGCCAGGCTCGGCGTGGTGCCGCAGCAGGACTCGCTCGACATGGAGCTCACCGTCCGGGAAAACCTGCTGCTCTACGCCCGGTACTTCGACGTCCCGAAGCGGCAGGCGCGCGAGCGGGCCGACCGGCTGCTCGACTTCGTGCAGCTGTCCGACCGCGCCGGCGACCGGGTGGAGCCGCTGTCCGGCGGGATGAAGCGTCGGCTCACCATCGCCAGGAGCCTGGTCAACGAGCCGGACATGCTGCTGCTCGACGAGCCGACCACCGGGCTCGACCCGCAGGCCAGGCACGTGGTGTGGGACCGGCTCTACCGGCTCAAGCAGCAGGGCGTCACGCTGGTGCTGACGACCCACTACATGGACGAGGCGGAGCAGCTCTGCGACCGGCTGGTCGTCATGGACGGCGGGCGGATCGTCGCCGAGGGCAGCCCGTCGGCGCTGATCGCGGCGCATGCCAACCGCGAGGTGCTGGAGCTGCGCTTCCCGGTCGGCGAGGGGGAGGGGCAGGTGGAGCTGGTGCGGGACCTGGCCGAGCGGGTCGAGGTGCTGCCGGACCGGCTGCTGCTCTCGGTGTCGGACGGGGAGCGGGCGCTCGAGGCGGTGACGGCGCGGGGCCTGCGCCCGGTCGGCTCGCTGGTGCGCCGCTCGACCTTGGAGGATGTCTTCCTCACCCTCACCGGCCGGACGCTGGTGGACGGATGACGGCGACGATACCCACTGCGGCGGTGGCGATCCCGCCGTCCCGGCGTACCCCTCCGAGTCTGCGTGCGCTCGCCTACTGGACCTACACGGCGGTGAAGACCTGGCGGCTGGCCTTTGCCGCGAACGTCGCCAACCCGGTGCTCTACCTCGCTGCGATGGGGCTCGGCCTCGGCTCGCTGGTCGACGCGGCGCACGCCTCCCACCCCGCGGCGCGCCCGGCGGCCGGGCTCGGGACCCACGGCTACCTGTCCTTCCTCGCCCCCGGTCTGCTCGCCGCCACCGTGCTGCAGAGCGCTGTCGCCGAGGCCACCTATCCGGTGCTCGGCGGCTTCAAGTGGAACCGCACCTACGACGCGATGCTGGCGACGCCGCTGTCGGTCACCGACGTGCTGCGCGGCCACCTCGCCTTCATCGTGGGGCGCACCAGCGCGGTCGGCGCGATCTTCCTGGCCGTGATGACCGCGTTCGGCACCGTGCACTCCCCGCTCGGGCTGCTCTGCCTGCCGGTGATCGCCGTGCTCGCCACCGGGTCCGCGGCGCTGACGGCCGCGCTCGCGGCGACGGTCGTGCACGAGGCGTGGTTCCCGGTGGTGTTCCGGCTGGTGGTGGTGCCGCTGTTCCTGTTCTCCGGGACCTTCGTGCCGTTGCAGCAGCTGCCGGCCTGGGTGCACCCGGTGGCCTACGCGACGCCGCTGTGGCACGCCGTCGAGCTCACCCGCGGCGCCTGCGCTGGCCGGCTCGGGCTGGCCGCGTCGCTCGGCCACGCGGCGTACCTGCTCGTCCTCGCCGGTGCTGGATACCTGCTGGTGCGCAGGGCATTCCTGCGCAAGCTGTCATCGTGACCTCCCCGGGCACGGTGCGCCGCTCCCGGCGCCTGGTGGAGCGCAACCTGCTGGTCTACCGGCGGGCCCCGGTCATCATCCTGACCGGGATCGTCGAGCCGTTCCTCTATCTCGGCAGCATCGGTGTCGGGGTCGGACGCCTCGTCGGCGACATCGGGGGCGTGCCCTACGCGCGCTACGTCGCGCCGGCGCTGCTCGCCAGCACCGCGATGAACGGCGCGATCTACGACTCGACGTTCAACATCTACTTCAAGCTCAAGATCGCCAGGACGTACGACGCGGTGCTCTCGACCCCGCTCGGTGTCCGCGACGTGACCATCGGGGAGATCACCTGGGCGCTGCTGCGTGGTGGCAGCTACGCCGCATTGTTCCTGCTGTCCATGGCGATCACCGGTCTGGTGCGATCCCCCTGGGCGCTGCTGGCGCTCCCCGCGGCGCTGCTGATCGGCTTTGCGTTTGCGGCGGTTGGCATGGCCGCGACCGCCTTCATGCGCGGCTTCGCCGACTTCGACCTGGTGCCGCTGATCACGCTCCCGCTGTTCCTGTTCAGCGCGACCTTCTATCCGCTGTCGACCTATCCGGCTGCCTTGCAATGGGTCGTGCGGCTCACTCCGCTCTATCACGGGGTCGTGCTGGAGCGGGCGCTCAGCCTGGGGCAGGTGGGACCGGGCCTGGTGGGGCACGTCGCGTACCTGGTCGTGATGGGGCTGCTCGGCCTGGCCGTCGCCACCCGCAAGCTCGGCCGCCTGCTGCTGCGCTCACTATGGGTGCCCGGGAGGGCGTAGGGCCAGGGTGAAGCGCAACGTGTCCACGGCGTCGACGAGCTCGTCGACCTCGGTGGCCAGCAGGCGTCGGACCGGGCCGGAGCCGGGCGGCACGTGCACCAGGGGGGCGGCGATCGCCCGCAGGTCGGGCACGCTGCCGAGCGGGGAGCCGGTGCGCGCCGCGCGGGCGGTGTCGGCGAGCAGGGCGTGCACGGCGTCCGCGACGGCGGCGACCTGGTCCGCCGGCGCGGTGCCGTCGGCGCCCTCGGCCGCCTGGGCGTGCAGCACGTGCAGGCCGGCGACGACCCGCGAGGTGGCGGCGAGCGCGTCGCGGGCGATCCGGGTGCGCAGGCCGGCCTCGTTCCCGGCGAGCAGCCCCGGCTCGGCCTCGGCCCGGCCCACTGCGGCCTCCAGGGCGATGCGAGCGGACCGCACCGACCGGGCGGTGGCGCCGAGCTCCTCGGGGCGGGCCGGTGTGTCGCCGAAGGCACGGAGCAGCCGCCCGGCGTAGGCGTCCTCGGCCTCGACCAGCCGCGCCACCGCCTCCGGCAGCCGCGGCCCCTCCCAGGAGGGGAGGGCGAGGTAGGCGAGCAGGGCGAGGGCCCCGCCGATCACGGTGTCGAGGGCGCGGTCGCCGGCAACCGAGGCACCCCCGGGGCTCACGACGTCGAGCAGCACCACGACGAGGCCGGCGAGAAAGCCTGAGAACAGGGCGAACCCGGCCGGGAAGGAGGCGTACGCCGCCCAGGCCAGCGCGCCGACCAGCACGATCAGCCCGGCGCCGCGGGGGTGCAGCAGCCCCACCACCAGGCTCACCGGGACGACGCCGAGCAGCGTCCCGAGCACCCGGCCCAGCCCCCGCTGGACGGAGGTGGCGAAGTCGGGCTTGAGCACGACGACGACGGTCAGCGCCACCCAGTAGCCCCGCTGCAGCGGCAGCACCCGGACCACGCCCTCGGCCAGCGGGAGCAGCACGGCCAGCCGCAGGGCGTGCCGCCACGCGGCGCCAGAGGGATGCCGCACCGCCTCCCGGACCCCGAGCGGCACGACGGCGGCTCGCAGCGGGTGGGCCGCTCGCAGCAGGTCGGCGGCGTGCGGGCGGTCCTTCCGCCACGCCGCCAGGGACAGCCGCCCGGCCCGCAGCTGGCCGGCGAGGGCGGTGGCGCGGTGCTGCACGGGGTCGTCCCCGCCGTCGAGCCGGGCCGCGAGGGCCGCGTCCCCCGCGGCGTCGGTCTCGTGCCCGGCGAGCAGCGCCGCCCCGAGCGCCAGCAGGTCGGTGGCGGCCGCGGCGAGCAGCACCTCGACCGGGCGCCTGTCTTCGGGGGGCAGCCGGGAGGCGGCCACGGTCAGCGCGGACAGCTCGAAGCGGGCCCGCGCGAGGCCGGTCAGCAGCGACCGCAGCGGCATTGCCCCGGACCAGCCGGGCCGCCGGTCCAGCAGGGCGCGCGCCGTCTCCACCCTGTCCGCGGTCGGCCGCGCCCCCTGCCGGCCGCCACTGCCGGCCCAGCCGGCGAGCGCCTCGGCCAGGGCGGCCAGGCTCCGGCGCTCGGCCTGGTCACGTGCCGGCGGTCGCACCACCGCGCACAGCAGCAGCTGGACGGCGGCGCCCAGCAGCACCTCGCCGGCCGCGCGCAGCGCAGCGCCGGGTCCGAGGGGAAAGCGGCCGGTGACGACCAGCCCGACCACGGCCTGCACGCCGACGGTGCTGGCCGCCACGCCGCCGCCGGCGAGCAGTCCGGCACCGGCCCCCCACAGGGCGAGGGCCAGCAGCGCCGCCGGCAGGGTGTCGGCCGTCAGCGACCCCACGCAGGTCGAAACCGCCAGGGCGAGGCCGGCTGCTGCCATCGTCGCGAACGGCGTCCGGGCCCCCTGGGTGAGCGACACCGTCCCCGCTGTCAGGGCGCCCACCGCCGCCAGCACGCCGGTCCCGGCCTGCCCGGCCGCGACCCCGATCGCGAGCACGAGGGCCACCCCGGCCGCGGCCCGCAGGCCACGCAGCGGGGCGAAGGCGCCCGTGTCCACCGCCAACGCACGGCGCACCGTCGGCGGCAGCCGCGGCGGCCGCGCGCGTCGTTCCGGCCGTCGTTCCGGTGGGACGGTGGTCGGCACCCCAGCAGCCTGCCCCGCCGTCACCACGGTGCACGGCCCGGGTGCGGGAGGCTGGCGGCATGCCCTACTACCGGTCGGTCGGCGAGGTCCCGCCCAAGCGGCACACCCAGTTCCGCTCCCCTGACGGAGGTCTCTACGCCGAGGAGCTGATGGGCGAGGACGGCTTCTCCGCCGCCTCGGCCCTGCTCTACCACCGTCAGAGCCCGTCGGCGATCGTCGACAGCCGGGTTTGGGACCTCCCCGACCTCGCCACCGAGGCCAATCACCCGCTGCGCCCCCGGCACCTGCGGCTGCACGACCTCGTGCCGGACGAGGAGTGGAAGGCCGCCGACGCGGTCACCGGCCGCCGGCTGCTGCTCGGCAACGCCGACGTGCGGGTCAGCTACGCCGTGGCGGGAGCGGCCAGCCCGCTCTACCGGGACGCGGTCGGCGACGAGGTGGTCTACGTCGAGGCCGGCGCCGCCGACATCGAGACGGTCCTCGGCACGATCGAAGTCGCCGCGGGGGACCTGGCCGTCATCCCCCGCGGCCTGATCCACCGCTGGGTGCCGACCGGCCAGGGACCGCTGCGCGTCTACGCCGTACAGACGTCCAGCCACCTCCGGCCGCCGCGCAGATACCTGTCCTCGCAGGGACAGTTCCTGGAGTCCAGTCCCTACTGCGAGCGCGACCTGCGGGCGCCGGTCGGCCCGCTGCTGGCCGACGGCTCCGACGTCGACGTGCACGTGCTGCACCGCGGCTCCGGTCCCGGCTCCGGGCCCGGGGGAGTGCGGGGCAGCATCGTCACCCACGCCACCCACCCCTTCGACGTGGTCGGGTGGGACGGCGCACTCTGGCCGTGGGCATTCTCGCTGAGCGACTTCGAGCCGATCACGGGCCGGGTGCACCAGCCTCCGCCGGTGCACCAGGTGCTCGAGTGCGACGGCGCGGTGCTCTGCCTGTTCGTCCCGCGCAAGGTCGACTACCACCCGCTGTCGGTGCCGGTGCCCTACGCGCACAGCAACGTCGACTCCGACGAGGTGATGTTCTACGTCGGGGGCGACTACGAGGCGCGCAAGGGCTCCGGAATCGCCCTGGGTTCGGTGTCCCTGCACCCGGGCGGCCACACCCATGGCCCGCAGCCCGGCGCAGCGGAGGCGAGCCTCGGCCGCGACTTCTTCGACGAGACGGCCGTCATGCTCGACACCTTCCGGCCGCTGGAGATCGGCGCCGGCGGGGCGGAATGCGAGGACCCGGCGTACGCGTGGAGCTGGAGCGGTCGAGGTCCCGGCAGGTGAGCGACCGGGTGGTTGCGCGCGCAGCGGCTCGGGCAGGGGCCGGTCATGCCTGACGTCCCCGCTCGCTACCCCACCCGCATTCTCGGCACCGGCGTCGCCGCCCTGCAGGTCTCGGCGCAGGGGCTGGGCTGCATGGGGATGAGCGAGTTCTACGGCCCTGGTGACGACGCCGAGTCGCAGGCGGTGATCCAGGCGGCGCTGGACGCCGGCGTGACCTTCCTCGACACGGCCGACATGTACGGCCCCTTCACCAATGAAGAGCTCGTCGGTCGGGCCATCGCCGGTCGCCGCGACGAGGTGCAGCTGGCCACGAAGTTCGGCAACGAGCGTCGCGCCGACGGCAGCCGAGGGATCAACGGTCGCCCCGACTATGTCCGGTCCGCCTGCGAAGCCAGCCTGCGCCGGCTCGGTGTCGACACGATCGATCTGTACTACCAGCACCGGGTGGATCGTTCCGTTCCGGTGGAGGAGACCTGGGGCGCCATGGCCGAGCTCGTCGCCGCCGGCAAGGTGCGCCACCTCGGCATCAGCGAGGCCTCCCCGGAGACGATCCGCCGGGCGCACGCCACCCATCCCGTGACCGCGTTGCAGACCGAGTGGTCGCTGTGGACCCGCGACGTCGAGGGCGACGGGGTGCTGGCCACCGTGCGCGAGCTCGGCATCGGCTTCGTGCCCTACTCCCCGCTCGGGCGCGGCTTCCTCTCCGGCGAGATCCGCTCCCTCGACGACCTGGCCCCCGACGATTTCCGCCGGCACAACCCACGCTTCCAGGGGGCGGCCCTGGAGCAGAATCTGGCCCTCGTCGACCGGGTCCGCGCGCTGGCGGCCGACAAGGGCGCGACGCCGAGCCAGCTGGCCCTCGCCTGGGTGCTCGCGCAGGGTGACGACGTCGTCCCGATTCCCGGCACCAAGCGGCTGACCTACCTGCTGGACAACGCCGCCGCCGTCTCGGTCACCCTCACGCCGGCGGACCTCGCTGCTCTGGACGACGCCGCCCCCGCCGGCGCCGCGGTCGGCGATCGCTACCCCGACATGAGCTCGGTCCGGGCCTGACGTGCTGGGCCTGCCCGACGGGGTCACCGCCTGCCTGTTCGACCTCGACGGCGTGCTCACCGACACGGCGTCGGTGCACGACGCGGCGTGGACCCACACCTTCGATGCGTTCCTGCGGGCCCGGTCCGAGCGCACGGGGGAGCCATTCGTGGCCTTCGACCCCGTGCACGACTACCAGGACCACGTCGACGGGAAGCCCCGCGCGGACGGGGTGCGGGACTTCCTGGGCAGCCGCGGAATCACCGTGCCCGAGGGTGACCCCGACGACCCGCCGGGCGCTGACACCGTGGCCGGCCTGGGGAACCGCAAGAATGCTGAGCTGCTGGAGTGCATCCGGCGTGATGGCGTGCGCGTCTACGAGGGCTCCCGCCGCTACCTGGCGGCGGCCAGGTCGGCCGGGCTGCGCCGGGCTGTGGTGTCCAGCAGCGCCAACGCCGGCGACGTGCTCGAGGTGACCGGCCTGGCGGCGTACGTCGAGGGCCGGGTCGACGGCGTCACCATCCGCGAGCGCGGCCTGCCGGGCAAGCCGGCACCCGACACCTTTTTGGCCGGCGCGGCACTGCTCGGCGTGGCTCCGGAGCATGCGGCGGTCTTCGAGGACGCGGTGGCGGGGGTGGCTGCCGGCCGCGCCGGGCGGTTCGGCTACGTCGTCGGCGTCGACCGGGTGGGGCACGCGGCCGCCCTGCGCGCGGGCGGCGCCGAGACCGTCGTCCGCGACCTGGACGAGCTGCTGTGATCACCCAGCACGTCTTCCCGGTCGAGCCCTGGGCGGTGCGGGAGACCAGTTTCGACCTGTCGCTGGTGGCCCAGGCCGAGTCCATCTTCGCGCTGTCCAACGGCCACATCGGGCTGCGGGGCAACCTCGACGAGGGGGAGCCCTACGGCATTCCCGGCACGTATCTGAACTCCTTCTACGAGTCGCGGCCGCTGCCCTACGCCGAGGCCGGCTTCGGCTACCCGGAGGACGGCCAGACGGTCGTCGACGTCACCAACGGCAAGCTGATCCGGCTGCTGGTGGAGGACGAGCCGTTCGACGTGCGCTACGGCGAGCTGCGTTCGCACGAAAGGCGTCTCGACCTGCGAGCCGGGACGCTGGAGCGCGACGCCGACTGGGTCAGCCCGGCCGGCCAGCGGGTGCTGGTGCACACCACGCGGATGGTGTCGCTCACCCAGCGCGCAGTCGCGGCCATCTGCTACGAGGTGACAGCCCCGGACGAGCGACTGCGGATCACGTTGCAGTCCGAGCTCGTCGCCAACGAGCCGCAGCCGCGCCAGTCCGCGGACCCCCGGGTCGCCGCGGCGTTGGAGGCGCCGCTGGAGTCCCTCGAGCACGAGGCGGACGGGCCGGTCGCGATCCTGCTGCACCGCACCCGCAGCAGCGGCCTGCTGATGGGTGCGGCGATGTTCCACGAGGTGGACGTCCCCGGTCGCGTCGAGGTGGAGACCAGGTCGTGGCCGGACGTGGCCCGTACGACCGTGACCTGCATCCTGAAGCCGGGGGAGACCCTGCGGCTGGTCAAGTTCATCTCCTACGGCTGGTCCAGCCTGCGCTCCACCGCTGCCGTGCGCGACCAGGTCGGCGGCGCCCTCACCGGCGCCCGTTACGTCGGGTGGGACGGCCTGCTGAAGGGGCAGCGGGACTATCTGGACGGCTTCTGGGAAGCCGCCGACGTCGAGGTCGACGGTGACCCCGACATGCAGCAGGCGGTGCGGTTCGGGTTGTTCCACGTCCTGCAGTCCGCGGTCCGGGCGGAGCGGCGCTGCCTGCCGGCGAAGGGACTGACCGGGCCGGGTTATGACGGGCACGCCTTCTGGGACACCGAGGGCTTCGTGCTCCCCGTCCTCACCTACACCGTCCCCGTCGCCGCCGCGGATGCCCTGCGGTGGAGATGGTCCACCCTCGACCTGGCCCGCGAGCGGGCGGGGTCGCTCGGCCTGCGTGGTGCGACGTTCCCCTGGCGGACCATCCGCGGCCAGGAGTGCTCGGCCTACTGGCCGGCCGGCACCGCGGCGTGGCACGTCAACGCCGACATCGCCGACGCCTTCGAGCGCTACCGCGTGGTCACCGGTGACGAGACGCTCGAGCGCGACGCCGGCCTGGAGGTGCTGGTGGAGACGGCTCGGCTGTGGCTGTCGATCGGTCATCACGACCGCGAGGGCGGCTGGCACCTGGACGGCGTCACCGGACCCGACGAGTACAGCGCCCTGGCCGACGACAACGTCTTCACCAACCTGATGGCCGCCCGCAACCTGCGCGCCGCCGCCGACGCCTGTGGACGGCACCCGGCGCGGGGGCGCGACCTCGGTGTCACCAGCGAGGAGGCGGCCACGTGGCGGGACGCGGCAGCGGCGGTGGCGGTGCCCTGGGACCCCGACCTGCGCGTGCACCAGCAGGCGGCCAGATTCACCTCGCACGCGGAGTGGGACTTTGCGGCCCACCGCTCGGAATACCCCCTGCTGCTGCATCAGCCCTACGTCACGCTCTATCGCGTCCAGGTGCTGAAGCAGGCCGACCTGATGCTGGCCCTGCACTGGTGCGGCGACCATTTCACCGACGAGGAGAAGGCCCGCGACGTCGACTACTACGAGCGGCGCACGGTACGCGACTCCTCGTTGTCGGCGTGCACGCAGGCGGTGATGTGTGCGGAGGTCGGTCACCTGGAGCTGGCCCACGACTACGCCTACGAGGCGGCCTTCATCGACCTGCGCGACCTGCACGACAACGGCCGCGACGGGCTGCACATGGCCTCGCTCGCCGGGACCTGGATCGCCCTGGTGGCGGGGTTCGGTGGGCTGCGCGACCACGGCGGCGTCCTCCGGTTGGACCCGCACCTGCCCGAGGGGATCACCCGGCTGGTGTTCCGGCTGCACTGGGGTGGCCGTCCGCTGACCGTCGAGGTGACGCACACCGAGGTGGTCTATTCCCTGCGCGAGGGGACCGAGGGTTCGGTCACCTTCCAGCACGCCGGGGAGGAGCTGACCGTGACAGCCGGGCGCCCCGTCCGCCGCCCGGTGCTGCGGCGGGTCCCGCTGCTGCCCCGGCCGCCGCAGCCGTCCGGCCGCGAGCCGATCCGCCGCCACGCCGGCGACGATCCGCCGCGCCGGGGCCAGTCCGACCGCTAGCCGACCGCTACGCCGATGGACGGCGCGGCGCCCACGGGCGCGCGGCCTTAGTAGCCGTCGCCCCCTCCGGCCCGGCTGCGGGCGCCGCGCGCGGCCACCGCGACCCCGGCCGCCGCGATGAGCGGGCCGAGGATGGACCAGGTCACCGTGCCGCTCATGCCGCTGCCCTTGACCAGGACCAGCAGCGGGTTTCTCACCTCCTGACCGTAACGTGGGGACGTGACGGTGGACCGGCCCGGCGCCCGCCGCGGGGCGCCGGAAGGCGTGCCGTCCGGCGCCCCCATGGGCCGTCGGGTGCTGCTCGGGCTGCTCGGCCTCGGGGCCGCCGGGATCGTCACCGGGGACCGCATCTCGCGCGGGCTGTCGACCGCGCTGGCCCCGGTCATGCAGGCCGACCCGACGGGACTGCTCGCGCTGCTCCCGCTCGGCAGCACCTTCCGCTTCTATTCCGTGACCGGCAGCGCCCCGCGTCGCGACGCCTCGTCGTACCAGCTCGCGGTCGCCGGCCTGGTCCGCACCCCGATGACGCACACATTGGCTTCGCTGCAGGCGATGCCGCAGACCGAGGTGGTCCGCGACTTCCAGTGCGTGACCGGGTGGCGGGTGCCGCAGGTGCAGTGGAGCGGGGTGCGGCTGTCGACCCTGCTGGAGGCCGCTGGGCCGCTGCCCGGGGCCGGCGCGGTCCGGCTGACCTCCTTCGACGGGGCCTACACCGAGAGCCTCACGCTGGAGCAGGCCCGCCGCCCCGACGTACTGGTGGCGCTGAGAATGCTCGGCGCGCCCGTGACCCACGACCACGGCGGTCCGGTGCGGCTGTTCGTGGCGCCGATGTACGGCTACAAGAGCGTCAAGTGGCTGTCCGGCATCGAGCTCACCGCCGGGGTCGTTCCTGGCTACTGGGAGCACCGCGGCTACGACGTCGACGGTTTCGTCGGTGATTCCAACGGGCGGGGCGATGACCCGACCGGCTGAGCGGCCGCCGTCCGAGTCGGTACGGCGCTTCGCACCGGCCGTGCGCCGCGTGCACCGCTCCACCGGGCTGCTGATGCTGGTCTGCGCGGTGACAGCCCTGGTGCTTTACGAGCCCACCGTCGCGGTCCTCGTCGGCCACCGCTATCTCGTCGCGAGGCTGCACGTGTGGTGCGGGCTCGCGCTGCCGGCACCGCTGCTCCTCGGCCTCGCGTCCCCTGCCGTGCGCGCGGACCTGCGTCGGCTCAACCGGTTCATGCCGGGGGACTGGGCCTGGCTGCGCTCCAGGACCCGACGGAAAGGCTCGATCCCGGTCGGCAAGTTCAACGCCGGACAGAAGCTCAACGCCAGCCTGTCCGCCGCCGGGATCCTGGTGCTGCTCGGCACCGGGTCGTTGATGTGGTGGACCGGGCTGGCCCGGCTGACCTGGCGCACCGGCGCGACGTTCGTGCACGACTGGACGGCGATCGCGCTGGGGTTGCTGGTGTTCGGGCACCTGGCGCAGGCCCTCGGTGACCCGGTGGCGTTGCGCGGCATGCGCACCGGGGACGTGCCGCTGCGTTGGGCCCGCCGGCACCACGCGGCATGGGCCGCCGAGGTCGCGCCTGCCCTCGCCGCCGAGGACGCCGAGGCGGGGGACGTGGCGGCCCGCTAACCCGCCGGGTTGGTCAGCCAGGCGGTGCATCCGGACGACTTGCTGCGGGTAAAAGATGCGGACCTGGTCCCCCGCACGGCCCGGGCGGGGCGAGGTGTCGGCGACGCCTCAGGTCTCGGTCGTGGCGTCGCGCGATGGGAGTAACGCGCGTAGGGACATGCGCGCCAGCTCACGGGCGTCGTCGGGGCCGATGGGCTTCATGCCGTTCACCAGCCGGAAGACGATGGGGCCAAACAGCATGTCTATGCACAGCTGGGTGTCAACGTCGGGACGCAGCCGTCCGTCGGCTTTGGCACGGTCGATGAGCGCCGCGGTGTCGTTGCGGCGTTCGCCGAAGAACTTTCGTCGGACCAGCTCGGCGCGCTCCGTGTCTCCGGCCGCGCCAGCGAGGAGTTGCGCCACGATGTGGCCCTGCCTGCTGGCGTACAGCGCGGCGAGCAAAAGGATCTGGACGGTGAGGTCGGCCCGCACGTCCCCCGTGTCGATGGGTCCCGCGAAGCCCGTGACCTTGACGCCGTAGGCCTCGACGGCCAGGTCGAATCCTCCGGTCCAGTGCTTGTAGATCGTCGCCTTGCTGGCGCCCGACCGTCGGGCCACTTCGTCGACGGTGAAGGCCGGGTAGCCCCGTTCCTCGAGGAGCTCGGCGGCGGTAGCCAGCACTGCACTCCGGGTGGCGAGGCTGACCGGGCGACCCCGTCTCGCCGTGGCCGCCGGCGGGGCGTCCCGACGCTGTGCGGCGGTGGCCGTAGCTGCTCCGCCCGGGACAGTCACGACACTAGATTACCGCACGGTCCGTTTGCGAAACGTCCGACGGGGATAAACGAACGAAACGTTCACTATTCCGATCTTCCGGGAGGACCAGAACATGAGCACACTGCGCGTGGGGATCGTCGGGGTAGCCGCCGACCGGGGCTGGGCTCGGGAGGCGCACGTCCCGGCCGTGCGGAGCGTCGACGGGCTGGAGATCGTCGCCGTCGCGAGCAAGGGTCAGGACGCCGCCGACGCGGCCGCCGGCGCCCTCGGGGTCGCACGCGCGTACGGCGACGCGGCGGACCTCATCAGCGACGAGGACGTGGACGTCGTCACGGTGGCGGCGTCCGTGCCCGCGCACCGCGAACTGGTCCTCGCCACGCTCGCGGCCGGTAAGCACATCATGATCGAGTGGCCGGTGGGACTCGGGACGGCGCAGACCGAGGAACTCGCCGCGCGAGCCGACGCCGCCGGGGTGCACACCGCCGTCGGTCTGCAGTCGCGCATGAACCCCGCCGCGACCCTCGCGCTCGATGTCGTCCGCTCCGGCGACATCGGCCGGATTCTGAGCGCCACCCTCCTGTCCACGACAGCAGGATTCGGGCGGGTCGTTCCCGAAGCCGAGATCTACCTCGAGGATCCCGAGACGGGCATGAACCTCGTCAGCATCCAGGCCGCGCACAGCCTCGACCTCGCGATCCTTCTCGCCGGCCAGCTCGAGTCCCTCTCCGCGCTCACGACGGTGCAGTACCCGGAGCTGGAGGTGCCCGCTCGCGCCGAGCCCGCCCACCGTACCATCGCCGACCACGTCCTTGTGCACGGACGCCTCGCCCGTGGTGGCGCGCTCGCCGCCCAGATCGCAGGCGGCCGCCCCGCCGACGACACGGTGTTCAGACTGGACCTCGTCGGCGCACGCGGAGCCCTGACCCTTGAGGGGGGTGCGCCCCGTGGCTTCCAGGCCGGTGTGCTCGGCCTGTCCGTCAACGGCGAGGCGACACCAGTCCACGACAGCGCCACCGACGACCTTCCCGACTCGGTCGTCAACGTCGCCCGCAACTACGCGGCCCTGCGCGACGACGTCAACGACGACAGGGCCACGGCACCCACCTTCGACCACGCCCTGCGGCTCTCACACCTCGTTGACGACCTGACGGCCGCCGCCCTCAGCGGCGCGACCGTGACAGCGAGCGCTGACTGGCCCAACTCGCACGAAGGCTGAGGGTCGTCAACGGGCACGTCTGTGTCTCTCGCCGCCTGCCGCTCAGCGAGCGAGGGATGGGCCGAGCCGGCGGTGCACCAGCGCCGACCCGGCGGCTGCCAGCACCAGCGGGGCCAGCAGCCCCGGCCGCGCACCCGTCAGCTCGACGCCCAGCGCCACCGCGGTCAGCGGCGCCCGCAGGGTGCCGGCGAGCACCGCTGCCCCGCCCACGAGGGCGAACGCCATGGCCGGGGGACCGGTCCAGATGTGCGCCCACGCCCCCCCGGCCAGCAGGCCGCCGAGCGCGCCGGTGGCATAGGCGGGCGTGAGCAGGCCACCGATGGCCCCGCCGCGCAGGCACGTCGCGGTGGCGAGCGGCTTGAGCACCAGCAGCAGTGCGGCGACCGGCAGGGTGACCTGCCCGGCCAGGGCCAGCTGCGCAGGACCCTTGCCGTTGCCCAGCACCTCGGGTCGGGCCAGGCCCACCGCGGCGAGGGCGGCGAAGGCGAGCAGGCACACGGGGACCCGCCGCCAGCCCGTCGGCGCGGCCCGCCGCGCAGCGTCGACCAGCCGGGTGAAGACCACCGCCACCAGACCGGCCAGCGGTCCGAGCAGGGCGGCACCCACGAGCAGCGACGCGCTGGCAGGCAGCGGGGGCACGGCGTAGGTCGCCCGGTCGGGCAGCAGCAGCAGGGCGACCCCCGTGGCGACCGCGGAGACGAGGGCGACCACGGCCAGGTCGAGCAGCCCCACGCTCAGCAGCAGCGTTTCTGCCGCCAGCAGCGCCCCCGACACCGGCACGTCGTAGACCGCTGCCAGTCCGCCCCCGGCGCCGGCCGCCAACAGCAACCGGCGCTGCCGCAACGGCAGGCCGGCCCGCCCCGCCAGCACCGAGCCGGCGGCCGCGCCGAGCTCCCGGGGTGCGCCCTCGCGGCCGAGCGACGCGCCGAGCGCCACGGTGACGATCTGCAGCGCGGCCCCGAGCGTGGAGGCGACCGCCGGCAGCCGCGCCTGTCCGGCGGCCTCGGCCTGCACCCCCGGCAACCGGCCGCCCGTGCTCCCCATCAGTCGCCACCAGCCGACACCGGCCAGCAGCCCGGCGCCCAGCACGGGCCCGACCCGCCGCCAGCCGATGGCGCGGTCCACCCCCTCCTGGAATCCGCCACCGTCGTAGCCGAACGCGGCGTGCTGCACGACGTGCAGCAGCAGTGTCAGCCCAGCCCCGCCGAGTCCGGCGAGCACGCCGGTCGCCACCGCGAGAACGGCGAGCCGCACCCCCTCCCTCCGGGTCACTCCTGCGCCTGCAGCCACTCCAGCCAGGGCGCCAGGTCGAGCCGCTGTGCGGCGACCCAGGCGTCGTCATAGCAGGTCTCGGCGTAGCGGTCGCCCCGGTCGCAGAGCAGGGTGACGATGCTGCCGCGCTCGCCGTCGGCCCGCATGCAGGCTGCCAGGTGCAGGGCGCCGACGAGGTTGGTGCCGGTGCTCGGCCCGGCGTGCAGGCCGGTGCGGTCCCACAGCCAGCGCGCCGCGGCGACGCTGGCAGCGTCGGGTACGCCGATCATGCGGTCCACCACACCCGGCAGGAATGACGCCTCCACGCGCGGGCGGCCGATGCCCTCGATCCGTGAGCCGGCGGTGCGCACCGTGGCGTCGTCGGTCTCCCAGCCGTCCAGGAAGGCCGACCCCTCCGGGTCGACTACACAGATGCGGGTGGCCAGCCGCCGGTAGCGGACGTAGCGGCCCAACGTGGAACTCGTGCCGCCGGTGCCGGCGCCCACCACGACCCACGCCGGGACCGGGTGTCGCTCGGCGCTGAGCTGGTCGAAGACGCTGGCGGCGATGGTGTTGTTGCCCCGCCAGTCGGTCGCTCGCTCGGCGTAGCTGAACTGGTCGAGGTAGTGCCCGCCGGTCTCGGCGGCGATCCGCGCCGCGACGTCGTAGGCCGTCGCCGGGTCGTCGATGAAGCGGCAGCTCCCGCCGGCCTGTTCGATCAGCGCGACCTTCTCCGGCGAGGTGGTCCTGGGGAGCACCGCCACGAAGGGCAGTCCGAGCAGCCGGGCGAAGTGCGCCTCGCTGACGGCCGACGACCCGCTGGACGCCTCGACCAGCGGGGTGCCCTCGCGGATCCAGCCGTTGACGAGGCCGTAGAGCACCAGCGAGCGGGCCAGCCGGTGCTTCAGTGAGCCGGTGGGGTGCGACGATTCGTCCTTGAGATAGACGTCGACGCCGGCGGCCACCGGCAGCGGCAGCAGGTGGGTGTCGGCGCTGCGCTGGGCGTCGGCGTCGATGCGCCGCACCGCCTCGTGCACCCAGGTGCGGTCCGCGGAGCGGTCCACGTCACGCAGCGCTGCCACGGGTCGAGGCTAGCGACGGACGGGTGGCCGCCAGCACCGTGCCGTGGGCACGCGCTTCGCGTCACGGGGCGCGGGCAGGCTCCTGGCGCGACGGTGGGGGCGTGCGCAGGCGGGAGGAGGCGGCGGTGGGCGACGAGCACGGCGGTGCCGGCGGACCGCTACCCCCCGGTCCGCTACTCCCCCCCGGTGCGCTGCCTGCCGGCGAGCAGGTGCAGAGCCAGCATTGGCTCAACCTCGCGCCCGTCCCGCGCGTCGTGTCGGCGGCCCGGTCCTTTGTCACGCAGCACGCGCCGACCCTTGACCCCGAGACGCACGACACAGTCGTGCTGCTCACCAGCGAGCTGGCCACCAACGCCGTCATCCACGCCCGGACGCCCCTGGTCGTCGGCATCGCCGTGACGGAGGCCAGCGTGCTGGTGACCGTGCACGATCTCGACCTCCGCAACACCGAGCCCGACCCGGTCCATCGCGAGGGCGGCCGCGGACTGGCGATCGTGCAGGCGCTCGCCGAGGCGCATTCCGTGCACCTGCATGCCGACGGGGGCAAGACCGCGTGGTTCCGGGTGGCCAGGCGACCGGGCAGAGTGTGGCCGTGAGCAGGGAGGAGGACACGGACGAGCTCGACATCCCGGACACCGCTGTGGCGCATGCGTCGTTCGCCCCGGTGCTGTCACCCGAGGAGGACGAACGGCGCTGGTGGGGCCGCCCGCTGGCCGAGGTCCGGTGGCAGGCCGAGCTCGCCCGACTGCTGGTGGACCCCGTCTTCCGCGGGCGGGGAATCACCCCCGGCGACGGCATGCCGGTGCTGCTGATCCCCGGCTTCCTCGCCGGCGGGGGGTCGCTGTCGGTGCTGCAGGACTGGCTGCGGCGGATGGGGTATGACGCGCACGGGTCCGGCATCATCGCCAACGTCGACTGCTCCGACCGGGCCGTCGACCGCCTCGAGCGGGTGCTGCTGCGGCTGTCCGGCGGCACCGGTCGCCGGGTCGCGATCGTCGGCCACAGTCGCGGCGGACACTTCGCCAAGGCGCTCGCCAGCCGGCATCCGGACCGGGTCGCCGCCGTGGTCTCGATGGGTGCCGGGCTCGACACCCCCTTCGACATCTCCATCCCCACCAAGGCCGCTGTGGCCCTCACCCGTCGGGTGCTGGCAGCGGTGGACGGTCGCGCCGCCGCGCGGGGCTGCCTCACCGACCGCTGCGACTGCCCCTTCGCCAGGGACTTCAGCGCGTCTTTTCCCAGCGAGGTCCCCATCACCTCGGTGTGGTCCCGCGGCGACGGCGTGGTCTGGTGGGAGGCCTGCCGCACCCCCTACGCCCGCGACGTGGAGGTCACCGGCAGCCACGTCGGGCTCGCCTTCAACCGCAAGGCTTACGTCGCGGTGGCGCAGGCGCTCAGGGCCGCGGTGGACGCCGGCCGCTGAGCGGACGGCCGCACGCCGCCGACGCAGCCACCGCCGCCGCGCTGCGTCCGGTGCGCAGCGCCCCGGTGGTCAGGCCCAGCGCGCGGGTGAAAGGTTCCGTGCGCGCGGCGAGCCCCGCCAGCCGTGGTCCGGCAGCGATGGGCGAGCGCCGCGCCAGCCAGTCCAGCACCAGGCCGGCTGCCTCCTCCGGTCGCTCCAGCAGGGCGGCGTGTCCGCAGCCGTCGAGCACCGCGAGTTCGGCGTCCGGGATGCGCCGTGCCAGCTCGCGACCGGCTGCCAGCGGGGCCATTCCGTCGGCCCCGCCGTGCAGGACCAGGGTGGGTGCAGCCAGGCCGGGGAGCCGGCTCCAGGTGTCGTGGTAAACCGTGCCCCACCAGTGCGCCGCCGCACTCCTCGCCCCCCGGGCGCCGCCGCCGTGCCGGCCGAGGTAGGGTAGCAGCTCGCGCGCCCGGTCGGGCTGCCCCGCGCGGAAGCCGGGGCTGAACAGCAGGGCAGCCAGCACCCGGTCGCGCGCCAATGTCGGCGGGCCCCACAGCTGCGGTCCGAGGGCACGCAGCTCGCGCAGCGGCAGTGTCGCGCGTGGGCCACCGGCCGTGGTGCCGGCGAGCACGAGCCCACGGACCCGGTCGGGGAATCGCAGCGCCATCTCCTGGGCGACCATGCCGCCCATCGACAGCCCGTAGACGTGGGCGCTGTCGATGTCGAGCGCGTCGAGGACCCCGACCGCGTCGGCCGCCAGCCGCGGGATCGACACCGGCAGCAGCGACGGAGCGGACCGGCCGGCCCCGCGGTTGTCGAAGGTGACGCACCGCAGCCGCGCGGCGTAGAGGGGGAGCACCGGCTCGTACACCGCTGCGCTGATGGCAAACCCGGTGATGAACAGCATGGGCTCGCCGGCACCCGTCTGCTCGACGTGCAGCCGGGTCCCGCGGACACGCACCAGGCTCAGTGCTGGTGGACGTAGCTGCCGGGAGCATCCGCCAGCGGGCGCAGGTCCGGCGTCCCGAGCGTGGTCGGTGCCGCCCGCAATGCGCCGGAGCGCTCGGCCACCCACGCCGTCCAGTCCGGCCACCAGCTGCCCTTGCTGGTGGCCGCGCCGGCGGTCCAGTGCTGCGGGTCGGTGGGCATCGCGTCGTTCACCTGCCAGGTGGACTTGGCATTCCCGGGCGGGTTGACCAGCGCGGCGATATGGCCGCTGGTCGACAGCACGAAACGCGGCCTCGAGCCGAGCAGGTGGCTGCCGCGGTAGACGTTTTCCCACGGGCAGATGTGGTCGGCGATGCCGGCCAGGTTGTAGCTGTCGACGGTGATCTTCGACAGGTCGACGGGGGTGCCGAGCACGGTCGCCTTGCCGGGGTGCACCAGCGCGTTGTCCATCGCGAGCGCGAGGAAATCCCGGTGCAGCGCCGCCGGCATCCGCGTGGTGTCGGCGTTCCAGAACAGGACGTCGAACGCTGGGGGCTTCTTGCCGAGCAGATAGTTGTTGATCCAGTAGTTCCACACCAGGTCGTCCGGTCGCAGCCAGGCGAAGACGCCGGCCAGCGAGCGGCCGTCGAGGAAGCCGCGCCGGGTGGACTCCGCGGCGGCGAGGGCGGCGGTGGGGCGGTCGACGAACGAGCCGACGGTGCCGGCCTGCTGCTGGTCAAGGACGGTGACGCCGAGGGTCAGCCCGGCGATCCGGTCCTGCCGCCCGCTTGCGGCCAGGTGCGCGACCACCGTGCTTGCCACGATCCCGCCGGCGCACAGGCCGAACAGGTGGGTCGAGCCGCTGCCGGTGATCTGCTCCGCCGCGTCCAGGGCGGCGAGCACCGAGCCGGCGTAGGTGTCCAGCGACCAGTCGGCGCAGTCGGCATCGGGATTGCGCCAGGACATGGCGAAGACCTGTTGGCCGGCGTCGAGGAAATGCTCGATCATGCTGCGCCCCGGCGCGAGGTCCGCAATGTAGAACTTGTTGATCATGGGTGGTACGACGAGCACCGGCAGCTCGCGCACCTGCTCGGTCCGTGCGGCGTACTGGATGAGCTCGAAGACCGGGGTGCGCAGCACGACCGAGCCGGGGGTGACAGCGAGGTCGCCGCCGACGGAAAAGGCGTCGGAATCGACCATGTGCGGGATGCGTGGCGCCCTGGCCATGTCGCGCACCAGCTGGCCGGCGCCGCGCAGGTAGGTCGCGCCGCCGCTGTCGATGCCGGCCTTGAGTGCAGCGGGATTGAGCAGGGGGTTGTTCGACGGGGCCATTGCGGCGGTCACATTGAGCAGCAGCCAGCGCATCCGCTGCTCAGTGCGCCAGTCCAGGTTGGCGTCGTCGAGCAGCCTGTCCAGGGTCTGTCCGCCGGCGAGATAGGCCTGCGCGAGCCGGCGCAGCACCGGATTGCTCGACCAGGCCGGGTCGGCGAAGCGCTTGTCCTTCGGCGCCGGCGCGACCGTCGAGCTGCCGGCCACGATGCGCGCCGCCTCGGCCGTCAGGTGCCCCGTTCGCCGGATCAGCGTGGTGGGACGCAGGGCGAGCTTGAGCGCAGTCTTGGCCCCGGCAACCACCGGGAACCACTGCCGCACCGGGCCCAGCGCCGCATCGGCCAGCAGGTGGTCCAGCGAGCCGGACTCACCGACGGCGGACGTCTCCCCATCCATCCTGGTCTCAGTCTCGACCCTGGTCTCAGCTGCCGTCGCCATCCGCTGGCACCTCGATCTCCCGCTTGAGGATCTTGCCGGTGGGGCCCTTGGGCAGCTCGTCGAGCAGCCAGACCGTGCGGGGGTATTTGTAGTTGGCGACCCGCTCCTTGACGAAGGCCTTGATCTCCTCGGTGCCCACCTGCTCCCCGGGCTTGAGCACGACGGCGGCCGCAACCTCCTCGCCGAGCTTGTCGTGCGGCTGACCCACGACGGCGGTCTCCAGCACCGCGGGGTGCTCGTAGATGACCTCCTCGATCTCGCGGGGATAGACGTTCATCCCGCCGCGGATGATGAGGTCCTTCTTGCGGTCGACGATGGTGAAATAACCGTCGTCGTCGACCACGCCGACGTCACCGCTGTGGAACCACCCGTCCCGGATCGCCTCGGCGGTCTCCTCGTCGCGATGCCAGTAGCCACGCATAACGTTCTCGCCACGGATGACGATCTCGCCCGGCTCACCGAGGGGCGTCTCGTGGCCCTCGTCGTCGACCACCCGCATCTCGACGCCGCGGATCGGCGTGCCGATGGTGCCCGGTTTGCGCTCGCGGCCGGGGTGGTTGAACGACGCGACCGGCGATGTCTCGGACAGGCCGTAGCCCTCCAGGATCTCGCAGCCGAAGGCCTCCTCGAAGGCCTTCATCACCTCGGCCGGCATCGCGGCACCACCGGACACACACAGCCGCAGCGAGGACGCGTCGGTCTGCTGGGCCGCCGGGTCGTGCAGCATGGCGGTGAACATCGTCGGGACCCCCTCGAAGACGGTCACCTTGTCGCGCTCCAGCAGTGTCAGCGCCTGGCCGGCGTCGAAGCGCGGGAGCAGCGTCACCGAGGCGCCGACGCGCACCGCCGCGTTCAGCGCGCAGGTCTGGCCGAAGGCGTGGAACAGCGGCAGGGCGCCGAGCAGGACGTCGTCCGGCGTGAGCGGGATGACCGTCTCGGAGGTGGTGATCGCGTTGCTGCGCAGGTTGTCGTGCCGCAGCTCCGCGCCCTTGGGCTTGCCGGTGGTGCCCGAGGTGTAGAGCAGGACGGCGGTGTCGTCGCCGTCGACGTCGACCAGCCCCTCCAGCCGTGGCGCCGCAGCGAGCAGCTCCTCGAAGGGGCCGGGCTCCACGGCCACGCACTCCGCGCCGGCACCGGCGCACCCCTTCCCGGCCTCCTCGGCGACCTGGTGCCAGACCAGCAGCACCGTCGCCCCCGAGTCCTCGAGATAGAAGCCGACCTCACGGCCCTTCAGCAGCGGGTTCATCGGTACGGCGACCCCGCCGGCGCGCAGCACGCCGAAATAGCAGACGGCGAACTGCGCGACGTTGGGCAGCATCACGCCGACCCGGTCGCCGCGCTGCACCCCGCGCTCCTGCAGCAGCCCGGCGAGCCGCCCAGACGCCTCCTCCAGCTCGGCGTAGGTCATCGTCGCGTCGCCCACCCGCAGCGCCGGCCGCTCGCCGTGCTCCGCCGCGGTGTCCATCAGCAGTGCCGCCAGCGATGTCACTCGCACCTCCGCCACCCGACGGCCCGCGGCGTCGGCTGACGCGGCGTGACCGCGGTCACAGCGTATGTCCCCCCTGGTCCCGCCTGGGGGATCAGGGCCGACCGGCGGCCAGCTGCCGGCTGATGACCAGCCGCTGGATCTGGTTGGTGCCCTCGAAGATCTGCATGACCTTCGCCTCGCGCATGTAGCGCTCGAGCGGGAAGTCACGGGTGTAGCCGGCGCCGCCGAGGACCTGCACGGCATCGGTGGTGACCCGCATCGCGGCGTCGGTGGCCACCAGCTTGGCCACGCTCGCCTGCCGGCTGTAGGGCCGGCCGGCGTCGCGCCGACGGGCGGCATCGAGGTACGTCGCGCGCGCCGAGTCCACCGCGGCCGCCATGTCGGCGAGCAGGAAGCCCAGCCCCTGGTGGTCGATGATCGCCTTGCCGAAGGCGTGCCGCTGCCTGGCATAGGCGACGGCCTCGTCGAGCGCGGCCTGCGCCAGGCCGGTGGCGATCGCGGCAATGCCGAGCCGGCCGGAGTCCAATGCCGACAATGCGATGGACAGCCCCTGCCCTTCGGCCCCGATCAGCCGGTCGGAGTCGACGAGGGCGCCGTCGTAATAGGCCGCCGTGGTGGGCACCGCGCGCAGACCCATCTTGTCCTCCGGCGCACCGAAGGACAGGCCGGCGGTGTCGCCGGGCACGAGCAGGCAGGAGATGCCGCGGTTGCGGTCCGCAGCGGTGCGCGCGAACAGCGTGTAGAAATCGGCCTGGCCGCCGCTGGTGATCCAGGCCTTGCTGCCGGTGACCCGGAAGCCGGTCTCGGTGCGCTCCGCTCGGCAGCTCAGCGCCGCCGCGTCGGAGCCGGCGTGGGACTCGGACAGGCTGTAGGCACCGAGCAGGCCGCCAGCGAGCATGTCGGGCAGCCAGCGCTCGCGCTGCTCGGCGGTGCCGTGGGTGGCCAGCGCGAAGCAGGACAGGCCGTGCACGCTCACCGCCACCGCGACGGCGGCCCACCGCGCGGCCAGCTCCTCCAGCACCTGCAGGTAGACCTCGTAGGGCTGGGCGCCCCCGCCGTACTCCTCGGCGTAGGGCAGGCCGAGAAGACCTGCGCTGCCGAGGGTCTTGAAGACCTCTCGCGGGTAACGCTCGTCGGCCTCGAAGGCGGCGGCGATCGGCGCGAGCTCGGCGTCGGCGAGCTCCCTGGTCAGGGTCAGGAGCTCCGTCGCCTCGGCGGTCGGGAGCATGCGGTCGACGGCCACGGCGCACCTCGGAATCGCGGGAGTGGGTCGCGGCAAATGTATCTCGATAGCAGGACGTCCAGCTACCCTGAGCCGGACGCCGCCGACCGGCTGGAGCTGATGCGCATGCACAAGGCCGTGCACCCGGTCCGTTTCGTGACGTCGGCGAGCCTGTTCGACGGTCATGACGCGGCGATCAACATCATGCGTCGGGTGCTGCAGAGCCAGGGCGTGGAGGTGGTCCACCTTGGCCACGACCGCAGCGTGGAGGAGGTCGCGACGGCGGCATTGCAGGAGGACGTGCAGGGCGTCGCGGTCAGCTCCTACCAGGGCGGCCACGTCGAGTACTTCACCTATCTGAAGCAGCGGCTGGCCGAGATCGGTGCGGGGCACGTGCAGGTCTTCGGCGGCGGGGGTGGCGTGATCGTCGCCGAGGAGATCGCACTGCTGCGGTCGCGGGGCGTGACGATCTTCGCCCCCGAGGACGGCCAGCGGCTCGGCCTGGCTGGGATGATCAACACACTGGTCCAGAGCTGCGACGTCGACCTGGCCGCGGAGCCGCCCGACCTGGCGGACCTGTTCTCGGGCAGCGGCGCCGCGCTGGCCCGGGCCATCACGGTGCTCGAGGCGGGCCGCTCGGCCGCGCTAGCGCAGGCGGTCCGGGATCGGGCCGGTGCCGACCCGGCAGTGCCTGTGCTCGGCATCACCGGCACAGGTGGGTCGGGCAAGAGCTCGTTGACCGACGAGCTGCTGCGCCGGCTGCGGCTGGACCAGGAGGACAAGCTGCGGGTGGCGGTGCTCGCGATCGACCCGACCCGGCGCAAGGGCGGGGGAGCGCTGCTCGGAGACCGGATCAGGATGAATGCGCTGTCGGGCGAGCAGGTCTACTTCCGCTCGCTGGCCACCAGGACCAGTGGCGCGCCGCTGCCGGAGCACCTCGACGACGTCGTCGCCGCGTGCCGGGCCGCCGGCTTCGACCTGGTCGTGATCGAGACCCCGGGGGTGGGCCAGGGAGACGCGAGCATCACCGATCACTGCGACGTCTCGGTCTATGTCATGACCCCGGAGTACGGCGCGTCCTCGCAGCTGGAGAAGATCGACATGCTGGACCACGCGGACGTCGTGGCGATCAACAAGTTCGAACGCCGGGGGGCCGAGGATGCCCGCCGGGACGTGGCCAGGCAGCTGGTGCGCAACCGGGAGGCCTTCGGTCACCGCTGGGAGGACATGCCGGTGTTCGGCACCTCCGCGGCGCGGTTCAACGACGACGGCGTGACCGCGCTGTATCAGCACCTGCGCGGGCTGCTCGCGGACAGCGGCCTGCCGGTCGGCGCGGGGCAGCTCCCCGCGGTGCAGACGAGGGTCTCCACCGGGCTGACCTCGGTGTTGCCTGCGACCCGGGAGCGCTATCTCGCGGAGGTCGCCGAGACGGTGCGGGCCTACCACCGCAGGACCGTCGAGCAGGCCGGGGTGGCCACCTGCCGCCAGCACCTGTCGACGGCGCGTGACCTCGTGGTCGAGACCGGTGAGCTCGACGCCCTGCTCGCCGATCTCATCCTGGACGGCGATGTCGCCGCCGCGCTGGACGCCTGGCCGTCCCGGGTGGCGGACTATTCCGGTGACGAGTTCGTCTACACGGTGCGCGGCAGCGAGATCCGGGTGCCACTGACCCGGCAGACATTGTCAGGCAGCACGGTACGGCGGGTGGCGCTGCCCCGCACGCGTGACCACGGGGAGCTGGTCGTTTTCCTCCGGCGGGAGAATCTGCCGGGCTATTTCCCCTTCACCGCCGGTGTCTTCCCGTTCAAGCGCGACGGGGAGGCACCCGCGCGGATGTTCGCCGGGGAGGGTGACGCCTTCCGCACCAACCGGCGCTTCCAGGTGCTGTCGGCCGGGCAGCCGGCGACCCGGCTGTCCACGGCGTTCGACTCGGTGACGCTCTACGGTCGCGACCCGGATCCGCGGCCCGACATCTACGGCAAGGTCGGCACGTCCGGCGTATCGATCGCGACGCTCGACGACATGAAGGCCCTCTACGGCGGCTTCGACCTGACGTCGCCGGCCACTTCGGTGTCGATGACCATCAACGGTCCGGCGCCGGCGATCCTGGCGATGTTCTTGACCACGGCAATAGACCAGCGGGTCGAGGCCTTTCGCGCCGAGCAGGGTCGGGAGCCCGACGGGCAGGAGCTGCAGACATTGCGCGACTGGATGCTGCGGACCGTGCGCGGCACCGTGCAGGCCGACATCCTCAAGGAGGACCAGGGGCAGAACACCTGCATCTTCTCCACCGAGTTCGCCCTGCGGGCGATGGCCGACGTCGCGGAATACTTCGTCGACCACCAGGTGCGGAACTTCTACTCGGTCAGCATCTCCGGCTACCACATCGCCGAGGCCGGCGCGAACCCGATCAGCCAGCTGGCGTTCACCCTGTCCAACGGTTTCACCTACGTGGAGGCCTATCTCGCCCGCGGCCTGAGCATCGACGACTTCGCCCCCAACCTGTCCTTCTTCTTCAGCAACGGCATGGACGCCGAGTACACGGTGATCGGCCGGGTGGCCCGCCGCATCTGGGCAATCGCCATGCGGGACATGTACGGCGCGTCGGTGCGTTCCCAGCAGCTCAAGTACCACGTGCAGACGTCGGGGCGCTCACTGCACGCGCAGGAGATGGCCTTCAACGACATCCGCACCACCCTGCAGGCCCTGTGCGCGCTCTACGACAACGCCAACAGTCTGCACACCAACGCCTATGACGAGGCGGTGACGACACCGTCGGAGGAGTCGGTCCGGCGCGCCCTGGCGATCCAGCTGGTCATCGACAAGGAGTGGGGGCTGTCGGCGAACGAGAACCCGCTGCAGGGTTCCTACGTCGTGGAGGAGCTGACCGACCTGGTCGAGGAGGCCGTGCTCGCCGAATTCGACCGGATCGCCGAGCGCGGTGGAGTCCTCGGCGCGATGGAGACCGGCTACCAGCGCGGCCGCATCCAAGACGAGTCGATGCTCTACGAGCACCGCAAGCACGACGGCACACTGCCGATCGTCGGCGTCAACACGTTCCTCAGCCCGCGCGCCGACACCGAGCAGCACCCGGTCGAGCTCGCCAGGGCGACCGAGTCGGAGAAGCAGGGCCAGCTCGACCGGCTGCGCGGCTTCCACGCCGCCCACCGGGACGAGGCACCGGCCGCGTTGGCGCTGCTGCGCGAGACCGCGATGCGGGGCGGCAACGTGTTCGAGGCCCTGATGGTTGCCGTCCGGTCGTGCTCACTCGGCCAGATCACCGACGCTTTTTTCGAGGTCGGCGGGCAGTACCGCCGGAGCGTCTGAGTCGTGGACCCGATCGCGCTGGCCCGTGCGCAATGGGAGCGCCGGGGCTGGGGCGACGCCGCCGAGGGGATGGCAGCCGTCACGTCGGTCATGCGCGCCCAGCAGATCCTGCAGGCCCGCGTCGACGGGGTGCTCAAGCCGTTCGACCTGACCTTCGCGCGCTACGAAGTGCTGATGTTGCTGCACTTGTCCAGTCGGGGGTCGATGCCGGTGGGCAAGGCCAGCGCCCGGCTGCAGGTGCACCCCACGTCGATCACCAACGCCGTGGATCGGCTGGCCGCCGCCGGGTTGGTGGTCCGGCGGCGGCACCCCACCGACGGCCGAGTCACCCTCGTCGCGGTGACCGAGGAGGGCCGGCGCCTCGCCCTGGCGGCCACCGATGCGCTGAACGCCGATGTCTTCGCCAGCCCTGGGTTGTCCGCCCGCCGCGTCAGGACCCTCGTCTCGGTGCTCGAGGATCTCCGGCGCGACGCGGGGGACTTCGGCTGACCGCGGCCTCCCTGGCGGCTCGGTCAGGGAGCCAGGATCGAGCCGAACTCGCCGGTGACGGCGGCCAGCTCCATCTCCGCGGTCTGCTGCACGAGCGCGAGCAGGTCCTTGTCGAGTCCGGGGGAAAATTCCTCCATCCGCTCCGGTGAGATGACCGCCGGCACGCCTTCCGGTGCCTGCTCGGTGGCGTCCAGGCTGGTGCCGTCCCCGGACGGCGAGAGCCCCTGGAAGATCCGGCCCGCCTCGGACAGGTTGTCCAGGTTGAAGGAGTACTGCTTGCTCTGCAAGCCGAGGTCCAGCAGCTTCTTGACCTCTGGGAACGCGCTGGCGTTGGTCTTGGGGATGGGCAGCGACGTCTTCCAGTCCACCCCGAGCGTCTCCAGCGCCTTGGCGTAGGCATTCTCGTGGGCCTGGTCCCGCACGATGAGGTAGGCGACGGTGGACCGGGCGGTCTTGTTGTCGGTCATCTCATATATCCGGCACTTCTGCAGCCGACCGGTGGACTCCAGCATCAGGTTGTAGAGCAGGTCCAGCACCAGGTTCCCCGAGTTGTAGACGTAGCTACCGAGCCAGGGGTTGCCGGCGGCGTCGACCGGCAGGGCACCCTGGGCGCCGACCAGGTAGTGGTGGATGTTGCCGTGGTCCAGGGCGATGCTGAGCGGCGTGGCCCCGCCGGCGCCCGCGGTGTCTAGCGGGTCGGTGGGCTTGCCGTGGTAGCGGGGAGAGCCGTCCAGCAGCCGGCTGATGGTCGTGCCGATCAGCTCGACGTGGCTGATCTCCTCGGTGCCGACCCCCTGGATCAGGTCCTTGTAGGGCTTGGCGGCCGCGCCGCGGAAGTTGATGCTCTGGAACAGGTACTGCATCATCGTGCGCATCTCGCCGAACTGGCCGCCGAGCCCCTCCTGCAGGGCGTTGGCCGCCGCCGGGTCCGGCTCGTCCGGCACGATCTCGTTGATCAGGCGCTGCACGTGGAAATACATCTGCTGCCTCTTTCGCTGGAAGGGTCCCCGTAGCGTCGACGTACCCCGACGCACGCTTGTATCCCGTCCATGGCCCGGGTCTCAACGGCAGCTGACGATCCGGCTGGACGACCGGGGACGTCGCGCTGGGTCCGTCGCCGTCCCCGTCCCGCCGGCCGCGACGGCGACGCGGGGGCATTGGCGATTGGCCTGGCCGCTCCGGCAGGAGCGGGCCCCTGCGCGTCGAAGCGTCCGCACAGTCCATCCCTCCGGAGGTCCCTGTGGTTCGTCGCCAGCACGTCCTTGTTCGCCCCCTGCTCCACGCTGGCAGCTGCGTGCGCAGCCCTCGTCGCGGCGGCGCTGCCCGCGGGCGCTGCGGGTGACCCCCCCTCGCCGTACACCTACACCGTTCATGTGGCGCCACAGAACAGGGGGAGCACCGCCAGCCACTCGGCGTACGAGAACGCGGTGGAGCCCTCGATCGGGGCGGACTGGACGTCTGGGCTGACCGCCTTCCAGGCCGACCTCGGGACCTATTTCGTGGCCTTCGACGACCGCAGCCGCCCCGCCAGGGCGACCTGGACCGAGCGCAGCCCGGTGACGTCCGCGGAGACCTTGGACCCCATCCTCTACACCGACAACCAGGGCACTCCTGCTGCACCCCTGGGGACGCGCACCATCGTCTCGCAGCTCGCGGGGACCACCAGCCTGTCTTCCACCACCGACGATGCTGGCCTTACGTATCTCCCGGACAGCAGCGGCCAGACCTCGGGGGTGGGCCACCAAACCGTGGGTGGGGGTCCCTACGCGGCGTTCCCGCCCACCGGGACGGCAGGTCTCTACCCCAGCAGCGGTCCGAAGCGAGCCATCTACTACTGCTCACAAGACGTGGCGACCGCGTTCTGCGAGCGTTCGGACAACGGCGGGACCACCTTCGGTCCCCCCGTCCCGATCTACACGGTCAGCCCTGGCGTCGCCACCGGCTGCCAGGGCTTACACGGTCACGTGCGGGTCCGCCCGGACGGCGTGGTGCTGGTCCCCAACAAGAACTGCGGCACCGATGTCGGCTCCCTACCCGGGAGCACCGTAAACCGGCAGGCGGTCGCGGAGAACACCGACAACAACACCACAGCGGCCGTCTGGTCGAACGACGTCGTACCCGACAGCACGGCGGGGGTGACGGACCCCTCGACGACCGCCGACGCCTCCAACACCATGTACTTCGGGTACGGCGACGGCGTTGGGCACGCCAAGATCGCGGTCAAGCGGGTCGGGTCCGGTTGGTCCTCCTCGGTGGACGTCGGCGCCTTGGTGGGGGTCGAGCAGACCGCCTTCCCGGACGTGATCGCGGGGTCAGCCGGTCGCGCCGCGTTCGCGTTCCTCGGGAGTACCACCCCGACGACGATGGGCATCCGCGGCGTCGACCGGGGCTTCGCCGGCGTATGGGAGGCCTACATCGCCCGGACCGTGGACAGTGGCGTCACCTGGTCCGTGCAGAAGGTGACCACCGATTCGGCGTTCCCCGTGCAGAAGGGCTGCCTCCAACTGGGCGGCAGCTGCACCCACCGCAATCTCTACGATTTCACCGACATCACGGTGGACCGGTTGGGACGGGTGGAGTACGGCTTCGCCGACGGCTGCGTCCAGCAGGCCGACGGCAGCACCAAGGGCTGCCGGGACGGCTCGAGCACCACCGGTGACACCTCCAGCGACGACACGAACGTCGGGTCCATCGCCCGCCAGGAGTGCGGGCCAAGCCTGTTCGCGGAGCAGGACGCCGCCTTGTCCGCGGCCTGCAACGCCGCGACCGAGGCTGCACCGGCAATGCCGGAAGCACCGTCGGCGCCGCTGCTGATCACCGGTGGTCTGGTCGCGACCGGCGGCGCGGTGTGGTGGCGTCGCCGCACCCGGGCCAGTCGGTAGAACGGCCGCGCCAGCGGTTCCTCCCTCGTCGGCTCCGTTCACCCCCAGTTGGAGATGCCCGTGCATGTTCGCATGCTCTTTCCCCTCGTCGTCGGCGCGTCGCTGTTCGGGGTGGCTGCCTCGACGCCGGCGGGCTTTGCCACCACCGCCGCCCCGGCTGCGGTCGATCCGGCTACCCCGGGTTTCGGGGTGCCGAGGATCGTGGACCCCGTCCATGTCTACGGCGAGCCGGACATCGCGGTGAACCCCAAGACCGGGGCGGTGCACGCTTCCGGTCCGCAAGGCACCGGGACGCAGCGGTCGATCTACAACATCTCCGTCGACGGCGGTGACTCGTATCGGATCGTGCAGAATCTCGGGCTGGTGGGGACGTATCCCTCTGGCACCATCCCCACCAAGTCCCTGGTCGCCCCGGGTGGAGGCGATACCGAGGTCCAGATAGCCCATGACGGTCGGGCCTTTTTCAACGACCTGGCGGCGCTGGCCTGCTTCTCAGCGGTGACCACCACCGATGACGGCGCGACCACGTCGGTGGCGAATCCGGCGGCCTGCTCGGACCCCGGCGCGGACCGGCAGTGGATAGCCCTGTTCGACCCGCAGCCGTCCGACGCGACGATCTCGCCCTACACGGGCGCCAAGCCGCTGGCATACATGGAGTATCAGGGGCAGACGACGGGTGCTGACATCGTCGATGTCAGCACCGACGGGGTGAACTATTCGCACAAGGCTGGTCAGTTCGCCGACGACGGAGTGCACAGCCCCAACCACACGCCGATCATCGTCGACCAGCGCACCGGTCAGGTCCTGGGGATGACCGGCGGCGCCACCGGCAATTCCCTGGCGCTGGCCGTGGGGGAGCCGAACGCCGCCGGCGACCTGATCTACCACTACTCGCCGGTGGCGGAGAACCTCGGCGGAGACCCGCAGACACTGTTTCCGATCCTGACCGAGGGCACCGCCCGCAACCTGTATGCCGTCTGGGTCGACCACACGAGCTATCAGGTCTTCTACTCCTGGTCGCCGGTGAACAGCGCGGGGACCGACTGGACAGGATGGTCGACGCCCAGGGTCATCAGCGCGCCGTCGGCCACCGTCAACGTGTTCCCGTGGGCGCAGGCCGCTGCCCCCGGCATCCTCGACGTGGCCTGGTACGGCACCGACCAGACCCTCGCGCAGCTCGGCAGCAGTGGTCCCAGTGCCAAGAAGAACCAGGCCTGGCAGCTGTTCTTCAACCAGGTGACGGCGGCGAACACTGCCGTGCCGGCGCTCCACCAGGTGATCGCCGCCCCTCACCCCATGCACTACAACGACATCTGCCTGCTGGGAACGGCGTGCGTGACGGGCCAGGGGAACCGGAACCAGGCTGACTTCTTCAAGCTCGTGGTCAGCCCTGCCGACGGTCGAGCCCGGATCATCTACACCGACAGCTCCAACCGGCTCTCCCAGACCATCGGCATGGACACCGCCGCCGACCACCAGGGCGCGGCACTCGACACCGTCGTCACGCAGGAGACCGGCCTGAATGCCTACACCGGTGCGCCGTTGGCGGCCAGGGAAACCACGGCACCGACGGGTGCCCTGGACGACCCGGCCGGCGACGCGAAGTTCAAACCGCTCGGCGGCACCAACGTCCCGGCGGCCGACGTGACGCACCTGTCGGCCGCGGTGCAGGGCAGCAACCTGGTCCTGACCATGCGGACAGCTGGTGGCCCGCTCGGGGAGGCAGCAACCGCGGCGGCGACACCGTTCGCCCAGCTCGTGGTGCGATGGCAGCTCGGCGACACGCTTTATCACGCGGGGGTCGAGCAGCCGGCCGGAGGCGCCACCACCAGCTATTACGCCGGGAAGACCACCTCGGTGGACTTGTGCTCGGTCTCTGGCTGCAAGCCGAACTACCTGGACTACCAGGCCGGAGCGCCCAACGGGCAGCCGGTCCCCGGCGTGATGACCACGGACGCCGGGGAGACGACCTACCGGCTGACCGTGCCGTTGACGGCGATCGGCAACCCCAAGGGCGCTGACGTCTTGGAGGAGCTGTCGGCCTTTGTGACCGTCTCGCCGCGCAGCGCCTCGGTGCCCCTGGACAACGCCGGCGCCTTTGCGGACTCGGTGCCGCTGCAGATCGAGGGCACCAAGACCATCAACGTGTCCGCCGCCGACACCATGACGCAAGGCCCCGGCACGCCGATGCCCGAGGCCCCTCACGCCCTGCTGCTGCTCGCCGTAGCCGTTGCTGTCGTGGCCGTCGTGCTGCAACGACGTCGGCGGCGCTCCATCCACTGACGGGTTGGGCACCAGGCGTGAGCTGCGCTCCTCACAGTCCCCGGTCGATGAGGTCGAGGAGCTGCTGACCGACGTGGGCGTACTGCTCCTCGTCGAGCCCGCGCAGCGGTCCTTCGAGGGTCAGCATGGCGAGGCCGTGCACCGTGGACCAGGCCAGTAGCTCGGCACCGGGACGTCGACCGGCCGCTAGTCCGCCGCAGGCGTCGAGATCGTCGAGGGCGTCATTGAGCAGTTGGAAGGGCGTGCGACCGCGCCGGCCGGCCGAGCCGGCGTCATCGGCGTAGGCAAGGTGGTCGGGCAAGGCGAACGCCGTGCGGAACAGGCCGGGTGCTCGGGCGGCGAAGCCCAGGTACCCCGATCCGACTGCCCGCAGGCGAGCCCGGGCACGTGCGCGCGGGTTCGATACGTCGGGCAGCGCGTCCTGCTCGTCTTCCATCGCCAGTGCCAGCCGCGACATCGCGTGCGCACTGACGGCTTGCAGCAACGCGTCGCGGTCGCGGAAGTGTCGATAGGCGGCGTTCGGAACGACCCCGGCCCGGCGGGTGGCCTCGCGGAGCACGACGGCGCCGGGCCCACGCTCGCTGGCCATCTGCACGCCGGCCTCGATCAGCGCGGCGCGGAGGTCCCCGTGTCGGCCAGCGCGCCGGGCTGCCGAGGGCCGCGCGGCATCGTCCGTCATCTGACCTCCTAGTGGACACCGTCCACCGGCTGTGCAATGGTGGACACCGTCCACCACGGTAGGCGGAGCGCCGCCACAGTGACAGGGGAGCCACATGGCCGCGCTGACCGACACTGCGACCCGCGCCGCCGACGGGACGAAGTCGGGCCACAAGACCGCCGGGCCTGGCACCCGTCGGCCGGGAGCGGTGCTGGCGGTGCTGTGTCTGGCCGTGTTCGCAGTCAACGTCGACACCACCATCGTGAACGTGGCGCTGCCGGCGCTGGTGCGCCAGCTCGGCGCGACCACCCGGCAGCTGCAATGGATCGTCGACGCCTACCTGCTCGTGTTCGCCGCGCTGGTCCTGGCCGGCGGCAGCCTGTCGGACCGGCTGGGTCGCCGGGCCGTGCTGGTCGCCGGGCTCGCCGTCTTCGGGATCGGGAACACCGTCGCGGCGTTCTGCCACAGCCCGGACCAGCTCATCGCGGTGCGTGCGGTGACCGGCATCGGGGCCGCAGCGGTGTTCCCCACCACCTTGTCGATCATCACGCAGGTCTACCGCGAGCGCGCCGCCCGGGCCCGGGCAATCGGAATCTGGGGAGCCACCACCGGACTCGCTGTGGCGTTCGGCCCGATCACCGGTGGGGCTCTGCTGCAGCGCTTCTGGTGGGGCAGCACCTTCCTGGTCAAGGCGCCGGTCGCGCTGCTGGCCATCGCCCTGGTGGTGGCCCTCGTCCCGGAGACCCGCGACCCGGCGGCACCCGGCTGGACCTGCCCGGGCTGGTGTTATCGGCCCTGGGCCTGGGCGCCCTCGTCTATACGATCATCGAAGCGCCGGCCCGCGGCTGGACCGCGCTGCCCACGGTGCTCGGGTTCTGTGCTGCCGCCGTGCTGGTCGTGCTGTTCGCTCGCCGGGAGATCCACGCGTCCCAGCCGATGCTGGACCTCGCCCTCTTTCGGGACCGCCGGTTCACCGCGGCGAGTGTGGCCGTCGCCGTGTCATTCTTCGCGCTCTATGGCTTCATCTTCCTCATCACGCAGTACTTCCAGTTCCTGCGCAACTACGGGCCATTGGAGACCGGTCTGCGGATCCTGCCGGTCGCCACCTGCGTGGCGATCGGCTCCGTCGCCGGCACAGTGCTGGTGGTGCGGCTGGGCAACAAGCTCGTCGTCACCGCCGGCCTGCTGTCCCTGGCTGTCGCCTACGCCTGGATCGCGACGGCCAGCGGCGCGACGAGCTACCGCGAGATCGTCGGGCAGATGGTGTTCCTCGGCCTCGGGATGGGTCTCACCAGCGCCCCCGCTACCGAGTCGATCATGGGTGCGGTGCAGGCTGACAAGGCCGGCGTGGGGTCGGCCGTGAACGACGCCACCCGCGAGGTCGGCGGCACCCTCGGCGTAGCCGTGATCGGGAGTGTCTTCGCCTCCTTCTACACCGCCCGCTTCCATGACCTGCCGCGCCTGCCCGGTGGGCTCACCCAGCAGGCGACCGAATCCGTCGGCGCCGCCTTCACCATCGCCGGACAGCTGCCGGCCGCGCCCGCCGGTGCGCTGCGCGCCGCAGCGAGCACCGGTTTCTACGACGGGCTGCACGCCGGCTGCCTGGTCGCCTCCGGCGTCGCCCTCGTGGGGGCGGCCGTCGCCGCCGTCGCGCTGCCCGCCCGCCCTGCCGAGAAAGGTTGACCATGTCCATCGACGTGCTGCTGGGGCGCAATCGCGCGTTTGCCCATTCCGGCGGCCACCACGACGTCCCCCTCGTCCCGCGCCAGCAGCTGTTCGTCATCACCTGCCTGGACCCGCGCACGGACCCGGCCGCATTCCTGGGCCTGCAAGGGGGCGACGCGATGGTCATCCGCAACGCCGGCGGCCGCGTCACCCCCCGGGTCGTCGACGACGTCGCGTTCATCAGCTACCTCGCCGAGACGATGGTGGGTGCCGACGGACCGCTCTTCGAGGTCGCCATCGTGCACCACACCGAGTGCGGCACCGGCTTCCTCGCCGACGAGGGTTTCCGCCGCGGCTTTGTTCAGCGCACCGGCCTGGACGAGTGGGCGCTCGCCGCTGAGGCCGTGCTCGACCCCACCGAGACCGTCCGCGGCGACGTCGAGCAGCTGCTCGCCAGCCACCGGCTGTCTGCGCGGCTGACCGTCTCCGGCCACGTGTACGACCTCGCGACCGGCCTGGTCGACCTGGTGGTCGCGCCGACCCACCCCCGGCGTACCGTCGGCTGAAACACGCAGGTCGCGCCCCCGCTTACCGCGCCGCAACATACGGCGGCGAGCATGGCCCGGTGCCGACGACCGTGACCCGCCGGACGCTGTTGAAGGGCGCCACGGTCCTCGGGGCGGGCGGCGCGCTGGTCGAGCCCGGCCTCGGGGTTGCCGCCACCACCGGGGCGACCGATCCCGCCGACCTGGGCGTGCTCGAGGCGCTGGCGCTGCTGCGCACCCGCGCGCTCGGCGCCCACGAGCTGCTCGTTGCCTGCCGGGCCCGCATCGCGCGTCACGAGCCGACCGTCCAGGCGTTCCTGTTGCACACGGAGGCGGCGGCCGACGCCGCGGCGACCGCCGCCGACCAGCGCTACCGCTCCGGTCGCCCGCTCCCGCTCGACGGGATACCGCTGGGGCTGAAGGACCTTTACTACGTCAAGGACGCCCCGACCACCGCGTCCTCACGCGCGCTCAGCGACTTCCGGCCGGCGTACGACTCCCACCGTGTGGGCCCGGTTGCGCGACGCGGGCGGGGTGCTGCTCGGCAAGCTCAACACGCAGGAGTTCGCCCTCGGCAACGCGACCATGCCCACCGTCAACCCCTGGAACACCGCGCACACGCCGGGCGGCTCCAGCGGCGGCTCGGCGGCCGCGCTGTCCTCCCGTTTCGTCCTGGCTGCCAGCGGGTCCGACACCGCTGGATCGATCCGGATCCCCTCGAGCGCCTGCGGGGTGGTCGGCCTCAAGCCCACCTACGGACGCGTCAGCCGGCACGGCGTCATCACGTTGTCGTGGTCGATGGACACCGCCGGCATGCTGGCCCGGTCGGTGGCGGACGTCGCCTTTCTCACCGGGCTGGTCGCCGGGCACGACCCGGCCGATCCGACCTCGCGGGACGTCCCCGTACCCGCCTACCCGACCATGGCCCCTCGCGACCTGCGGGGCGTCCGGGTCGGCATCCCGACCACCTACTTCTGGGACGCCGCGGCCACCCAGGCGGACATCCTCGCGGTCTGCAGGGGAGCGGTGCGGCGCCTGCAGGACGCCGGCGCCACCGTGGTGGATGTCGACCTTCCGCCCGCGTTTGCCGAGGCGATGGCACCGGCGCCGTTGTCGGACCCGCAGGCCAGCCCGCTGCTGCTCGGCCAGTCCCACCCGGCGCTGCTCATCACGACCGAGGCCTTCGGCTACCACGAGGCGCTGATCGCCCAGCGCGGGGTGACTACAGCACCGACATCCTCGCGGGCATCACCTCGGGCGGCACCGTCCTCGCCCCGGACTACCTGCGTACGCAGCAGCTGCGGCAGGTGTTCGTCCGCGAGCTGCGCGGGCTCTACCAGCGGGCCGACCTCGACATCCTCGCGCACCCCACCTTGCGCACGGACCCACCCGCCACCGCCACGCGCACCCCCGCCAACGGGGGGCTGCTGAACGGGCTCGCGCTCAGTGACCTGATGTCACCGGCCAATTTCGCCGGCATGCCCTCCCTCTCGGTGCCGGTCGGGCTGTCGCACGCCGGCCTGCCGGTGGGATTGTGCCTGACCGGCAGGCACTTCGACGAGGGTACGGTGCTCACCATCGGCCTGGTGCTCGATGACGCGATCGGCTTCGCCCGCCGGCAACCGGCCGGGCTGGCATGAGCAGCCCCGGAGGAAGTGGCGAGGTCAGGCTCGAAGACGAGCCGGTCGTCTTCGTCCACGATGTCCTGGGCGCCCCTGGCAACCCCGTCCGCAGCTCTCCCGGCGGCACTGTCAGCGTGGCGCTGGAAGACGAACCGCTGACCTGGTTCGAGGTCCCCGTCGACACCCGTACGGCACCCCTGAGCCCTCCCGCTGACACTGTGACGGCGGGGTCGGGAGCCTCGACGACGGGTACGCCGAACAGCGCGCCAGCGCAGCCGACCCCTGCGCGGCTGCCGTCGGCGGCACCGGCCGGGACCCGGCGTGGTGCGCCAGCATTGCGGCCGGGGCCGGCTGCCGCGCGCGAGCCCGGTCGGCGCGAGTCGGGCTCGCTGGCGGCGACCGGCTGGTCGGCGCCGCTGTGGACGCTCGCCGCGTTGGGCGCCGGCCTGCTGGGTCAGCGCAATCGACGCGCGCCGGCGTCCGAGGATGGCGCACCGTGACCCCTCACCGCGTCGGCTGCCGCCGCTGGTGCAGCACTGCCCGCGAGCGGCGTCCGCGGCAGCGATCCTTCCGAACTGTCAGCCCTGCAGGCACTCGCGGCCCTGCGTGCCGGGCAGCTCAGCGCCACCGAGCTGCTGCAGGCGTGCCGGGCGCGCATTGCGGCGTACGAGCCGGTCGTGAAAGCCTTCCTCACCCGCACCGACGCCGTCGCCGACGCGGCGGCCGCCCGCAGCGATGCCCGCTACCACGCCGGTGGGGCGCTCCCGCTCGACGGCCTTCCCGTTGGCCTGAAAGACCTCTACTACACGAGGGGGATCCCCACCACGGCCGCCAGCCGGGTGCTGGCCGGCTTCGTGCCCGACCACGACGCGACCGTCTGGTCGACGCTGCACTCGGCCGGTGGGGTGCTCCTCGGCAAGCTCAACCTGCACGAGTTCGCGGTGAACGCGCAGACGACGCCGACGACGAACCCCTGGGACACCACGCTCGGTCCCGCGGGCAGCAGCGGAGGCTCGGGGGCGGCGCTGGCCGCGCGCTACCTCCCGGTCGCGACCGGCACCGACACCGGTGGCAGCATCCGGGCCCCCGCCAGCGCCTGCGGGGTGGTCGGCATGAAGCCGACCTATGGCCGGGGCAGCCGGCACGGGATCGCCAGCTGCTGCTGGTCCCTCGACCACGCCGGAATGATGGCCCGCACCGTTGCCGACAGTGCCTACCTGCTGCACCTCGTCCAGGGCGCTGATCCTCTGGACCCCACGTCGTTGCCGGGCTCGGTGACCGCGGGGGCCGGCGACTACCCGCTCCTGCCCCGCACTTCCCTGCAGGGCAGGCGCATCGGGATACCCACCAGCTTCTTCTGGAGCGGCCTCGACGCCGGCGTCGAAGCGACCGCGCGTGCGGCCGTGGACGAGCTGGGCCGCCTGGGCGCAACCGTCGTCGACGTAGACCTGCCCCCTTCCTTCAGCCCGGCGGTGTCCGGCGACAACGGCGACATCACCGCCGGCCTGCTGAACTCCGTGGCGGGCATCTTCCCCACGATCGGGGGCAGCGAGCTGGCCGCCTACCACCGGCACCTGATCGAGCAGGCGGGTCCGCAGGCCTACTCCCCGGCCACCCTCGCCGTCATCGAGAGCGGCCTCACCGTCCGCGCGCGGGACTACCTGCGGGCCCAGCAGATGCGCACCGTGCTCCGGCGCGAGATGCAGCAGGTCCTGACCGACGCGCGCCTCGACGCGATGGCGCACCCGACGCTGCCGGCGGCACCCCCCCGCCAGGTCCCCGTCGACAGTCCCAGTCAGGCCGCCGACCTCAGCCGCACCCAGCCGTGGGACCTCTGCGGCTTCCCGTCCCTGACCTTGCCCGTCGGGCTGGACCGCGGGGGAGTGCCGGTGGGACTGCTCCTCAGCGGGCCGCCCCTGACTGAGGCCGCCCTCTTCGAGATCGGGCTGGCCCTGGAAGCAGCACTCGCCTTCGCCAGCACACACCGGCCCGCCCTGCTCAGCACCTAATCGAGAGCGGAGTGGTGGAGCGGGGGAGAGCACGGCAGGTTGGTGTGCGGATTTCAGGGCTGGTGGGGGGCGTCGCCGGCGTAGACGACGTTCTCGGTGGTGAGGAACACGTCGCCGGCCGACAGGTCCAAAAAGGATTCCTCGTCGGGCCGGACGGTGGCCATATACTCGGGCGAGCCGAACACGGCCGCGAAGCCGTCGACGTCGTCGAACCAGATCTCGGTGACGCCGTCGTAGCGGGAGGCGGGCATTCCCGGCAGGTCCAGGCCGAGGTTGTGGGACTGGACGTAGCGCCGGACGTGCTGCTGGGAGGCCGGCAGTCCCATGAACAGCGCGGCGTGGCTGGCCTTGTGGTGGGTGACGAACTGCTCGTGGGTCGTGGCCGGGTTGCGGACCAGCATGGCAGTAAACTTGATCATGAGAAGCCTTCCAGGTCAGGTGCGGGTGGGCGGCGGGACGGGAGCTGACGGATTCGGGCGCTTCTCGACTAACAACCATTAGTCGAGCGCAGCGCAGCACAGCCTAACAGCTGTACGGTGACCCGATGCCCAGAATGAGCAACCGGCTATCGACCGCCGACGCCGGCGCGCGGACAGTGAACAAGCGCGGCGAGGGATCTGGGCTGCGCCGGGAGATCCTCGACGCTGCCGGCGCACTGCTGGCCGAGACCACCTCCGCACAGGCAGTGACCCTGCGCGGCATCGCCCGGCGGGCAGGGATTGCGGCCCCCTCGATCTATCCGCACTTCGCCGACCGCGACGCCATCCTCGACGCCGTGGTGTCCGAGTCGTTCGAGGACCTCGCCGTTGCGATGCGGGCGGCGACCGATCCGGAGGCGCCGGCGGCCGAGCTGATCCGGGCGCTGTCCCGCGCGTACCTCAGTTTCGCCGCGCAATCACCGGGCCGTTACCGCGTGCTCTTCGAGCGAAGCGGAGCCAACATCAGCGCCGACGCACGCACCTACCCTGAGGGATTGGTCGCCTTCGAGCTGCTCAGCTCCGCTCTGCGGAGGGCAGTCGCGGAGGGAACGTCGAACAGCAGCGATCCTCCTGGTGACAGCGCGGCATTGTGGACCGCCCTGCACGGCCTCGCCACCCTGCCCGCAGCCACTCCCGGTTTCCCGTGGCCCCCGATCAGCAGGCTGCTGGACCAGCTGACAACCGGCCTCGCCCACCTGACTGCGTGACCGCTGCGACGGGGCCGAGTCATTGCGGCGTGCCCTACCCTGACTCGCGCCGGAGCGCCCGCTCGCGCAGGAGCAGGAATAGCGGCACCGCAAAGGCCATGGCGAGCGCGCAGCCGACGACCACGTAAAGGACCGGCAGCCGCAGCTGGAGTCGGCGTCCCTCGGCGATCATGAACACGCTGACCGCCGCGGCCAGGATGGAGGTCGCAGGCCGCCGAGGTCGATGCCGAGTTGGCGAACCACGCTGCCAGATAGCTGCGCGACCCCCGATAGGTGATGTTGAAGTAGGCGGTGAGGATCAGGCCCGCGACGGAGGCGGCGGCGTAAAAGAGTTGCCGCCCCTGCGAGGCGGTCACGGCGACCGTGTCACGACGGGCGCGGTCGCGCGGCGTAGCAGCAGATATGCGGCGCCGATGGTCAGCGTGGCCCCGGCGGTGCCGACCGCAATGACCGCCATGTCCGGGTGCAGTAATGGCAGCCCACGTTCGGCCTGCCAGGCCAGCAGCCCCACCAGACCGGCGTACCCGACGGCAGCTGTCCGCATCATCCTGATCTGGATCGGCTGCGGGAGTGCGCCGCCGTATCGATGCAACAGCACCGCGAGCACCGGCAGAACCTGCAACGCGTGCAGGCCGACGAAATGCGCCACTCGCAGGTCCCCGTGCTGGGTGCTCCAGCCGGTCAGTGGCAGGCCGGGCCCCCCGTCCGGTGCTCCCACGGTGTGCCCACCCCCGCGGTGGTAGGTCGAATTCACGACCATGAGCACGGCTTCCGTCATGCCGAGGATCGACACGACCAGACCGGCCCGGACGCGGTTGCGAGCGGATGCGGAAGGCCGCGTTGTCTGATTAGCAGGCCGGCCGTCGCCAGTGCCGCCACCAAGACCAGCGCGACCAGCGCACCCATGGCGGCGAGGATGAGGGCATCCGTGGGAGTGCTCGTGTTGAAGTGGCTGGTCGTGCCTCGCAGCACCTGGATGTCGATGAGAGCGAGCTCCGCGATGAGGGCGACTCCTGTCAGCCAGCCGACCGTCTGGACGACGCGCCGATGCCCACGGACAAGCGTCAGCAACCACGACAATGTGGCGCAGTAGATGGCGATCGAGATCGCGAACTTCGCTGGCTTCAGCCAGGCCGGGGCACCTGCGATCACCTGGCCGTCGCGGACCAGCCCGACGAATGCCGGCACCAGGGCGCCGACGCCGACGACTGCCGCCGCGAGCAACGGGCGTGGCGACACCCTGAGCCTGGAGATCGCCGCCGCTGTCCACCGCGGGGGTCGACCTCCGTTCCGCTGTCGGCTCTGCACGTAGATCAGCGCCGGGTCGCGTGCCAGCAGGGTGAACATCAGCACGCTGTCCTCCGGGACTGGTTGCGACTTCTGGCGACGGTAGCACACCACCTAACGAGCGTAAGGCGCGCAAAAGATGAGGTGTTAGCCGATGTGGTCGGCGGGTCCTAATGCGGTGTAGACGAAGCGGTCCAGGGCGACTGCGTCCGGCCGCTGGCCGCCGGGGACGGACACCGGGTGCGGGTCGGGGGCGAAGGCGGTGTCCAGTTGCAGCTCGACGGCGGTGCCCCGCTTCATGTAGAGGTGTCGGGTGTGCCCGCGTCCGGTGGTGACGATGACGTCGACAGACGGGGCGCCCCACCTGATCTTGGGGCGTCCCGTCTGCGTGGTCTGATGATCCGTTACTTCGCGGTCGTGCTGTCGGCCTTGTCGTTGGGGCCGGCCGGGTCCGCGACGTCGGCCTTGTCGCCGGCGGTCGCGACGTCCGGCGTGGTGTCGGGTGTGGTCTGGTCGCCCTGCTGGACGTTGTCGCCCACCGCTCCCGGGACGTCCGGGGTGTCGGTGGTCGGGGATGCGGCCGTCGGCGTGGTGACGCCGGGCGCAGGGGAGGTGGTGGGGCTGCTGGCGGCGTAGGCGGTGCCCACCCCGGCGCTGATAAGCGCAAGGACGGCGAGCCCCGCGGCGGCGAGACCGCGGCGGGTGCGGGGGACGGACGGGATGCGGGTCATGCAGTGCCTCCATGTGCTGGTGCCGGATGGGTTGTCGTTGCACTGACGACACTGCGCGGCGGCCCGTGTGCTCGTCGTGAGCCAGAGCTGTGCCGCGCACTCATCCCGGACGTGTGAGCGGCACATGTGCTTCTCACGATCACCGCACCCGCTGCGGCCCACAATTCGCAGCACGGCCCGAGATCCAGGCTGGCCGCGACAACCTTTGGGTGGTGGGCATGGCACTGCTCGACGCGTCCATCGTCTCGGGCACAGGGCGGGTACTGCTGGCCCTGGCGGGCGTCGCCGGCGGCCTCGGGCTGCTGCGGCCCGCGGGAGGGCTGTGGTGGCGGCGCACGCTGCCCGTCGCCCTCATGGCCGGGGTCCTCACCGGGGTTGCGACGAAGCTTGGTGTCGAGGACCTCTGGCATCCCTTCCCCGACGCCCTGCCGCTCGTCGTCGAGCTGGCCACCGGCTCGCTGGCCCTGGCCCTGGTCCTGGCCGGGGCCCGGTCCCGGCATGCACGGGTCGGCGCCCGCCTGGTGGCCGGGCTGGCCGTCGTCCTCGTAGCCCTGTCGGGGACCGCGCAGGTGAACCAGCTTTTCCGCGCCTACCCCACCCTGCGCTCCGCGCTGGGCCTCCCGTTCCGCGGCCAGGTTGCGTTCAGCACGGTCGCCGCCGGTGTCCCCGCGGGGGCCTTGTCTCTGCAGCTCGGCAACACGGCGCGCCCGCTCGACGCCGTCTGGACCGCACCCTCGGGCTTGTCGGCCACCGGGGTGGTGACCCGGCTGGCGCTCCCCGGCAGGACGAGCGGCTTCCCCGCCCGGGCCGCCTGGGTCTACCTGCCGCCCGCGTACCTCACCCGTACGCGCCCCCGCCTCCCGGTCCTCGTCCTGCTGTCAGGCTCCCCGGGCGACCCCAGGGACTGGCTCACCGGCGGCCAACTCCCGCAAACGATGGACGCCTTCGCCCAGGTGCACCGGGGCCTCGCGCCGGTGGTCGTGTCGGTGGACCCGCTGGGCTCGGAGTTCAGCAACCCGGTCTGCGTCGACTCGCGGCTCGGCCGGGCCTTCAGCTACCTCACCGTCGACGTGCCGAGGGAGATCACTGCCGCTCTCCAGGTGGACCCCGACCACCGGCACTGGGCGGTGGGCGGCCTCTCCTCCGGCGGCACGTGCTCCCTGCAGCTCGCGGTGAACGCGCCCCGCGTCTACCCGACGTTCGTCGACATCTCCGGTGAGGACGAGCCGACCAGGGGCAGCCGGAACTCGACGGTTGCCGAGGCGTTCGGGGGCCACGGGTTGGCCTTCCGCCGGGTGAACCCGCTGGACGTCCTGGCCGTCCACCACCTGTCAGGTGTGGCGGGCTTCCTGTCCGCCGGCAGCAGAGACCGGCGCTACCTCCCGCAGGCGCTGACGGTCCTGCACGCCCTGCGGGCCGCGGGTGTCCCCACGGTCTACTCCCAGCTGCCGGGCGGCCACACCTGGCAGACCTGGGCGCCGGCGCTGCGCGAGGCCCTGCCGTTCGTCGCCACCCGCACCCGGCTCACCCCATGACGGCATCGACGACCGCCGCGCGCCCGGTCACCGTCCCGGCGGCCGGGGGCCGCGCCACCGGGGGCCCGGCGGCCGGCGCGGGAGGCGTGCTGCTACTCCTGCTCGTCTTGTGGGCCGCCGTCGTCGGGCCCTGGACGGCGCGGGCCGGCGGCGCGCTCGTACCCGGCGCGGGCGCGCTGGTCGTCGCGGGGGTCGTGGTCCTCACCCTCGGGCGGTGGTCCGCGCGGGTGCTCGGGACGGCCGGCACTGTGCTGGCGGCTGCTGCGGGCTACGCCGCCGGCGTCGTGGCCGGCCTTTCGGCCAGCGGCTCCGGCAGCGCCGCCTTGCCCACCGGCGAGGCCGTGCTCATAGGGCTCGCGTTGGCCGCGAGCAGCCAGCTGACCCCGCTGTGGCGGTGGCGGGCGCGGCTGCTTGTCGTCTCCCTGCTACTGACGACCGCGCTGTACGCCGGCCAGCCGGCGGACGTCGCGCGACTGGCCGCCGCGCTCGCCGGCCTCGCGGTGGGTGCATTGCTGGCCCACCGGACCGCCCCGGCCCGGCTGCCGGCCCGCCAGCACAGTGCCGGCCGCCTCCTGACCCGCCATCTCCCCACGCGTCAGGAGGGAAGGGTGCTGGTCGCCCTGCTCCTCGCCGTCACCGCTGTCGGCCCGATCGTGGCGTCGCTGTCCGCCGACGCGGTCGGACCCCTGGCCGTGCTGCAGCAGCTGTTCACCGCACCGCCGGTGGACGCCGAAGCGGTAGCCAGCGCCTGCGCTGACCCGACAGCGCTCCAGACCTGTGCCCGGCTCCGGCAGGCCCTGCTCTTCTCGGGCGTCGGACCTTCGCTGCTCGCCGTGCTCCCCTGCGCCGTCGTGCTGGTGCTCGCCGAGGGACTGCGCCGGGGACGCCGGTCGGCATGGGTCGCGGCCGTGGGCCTGCACGCCCTGCTCGGGGCCCTGGGCGTGGTGCTGGCGGTATCCATTGTCCGGACGCCGTCGGAGGAGGCGGCTCGGCTGGCGCTGGAGGACGCCCACGGCACCCTGTCGGTCTGGCTCCCCCTGCTGCAGCCGCTGGTCGTGCTCGCGCTGCTGGCCGTAGCGCGACCAGTGTTCACGGTGCGGGCCCCACGCGGGACCCACCGGCACCTCACGACGTTCGCGGCGGCCACAGTGGCGGCGACCGGCACGGCGTTCGTCGTGGTGGGTCACCTCGTCCGCGACCAGTTCACCCCCACCCCGACGTGGTGGGCCCTGGTCCGCGCGTTCCCCGGCCGGCTCGTCCCGCCTGGCTACCTCGGTGAGATCACCCCGGTCCTTCTCCCGCACGGCGGGGCGGCCGGGTGGCTGTTCGACTGGACAGGGGTGGCGGCCTGGAGCGCCGTGCTCGTCGTCGCCGCGCGCACCTTCGCCACGACCCGTCTTCCCGGGGCCGGCGGGCAGGCGGCTCGGGCCAGGGCGGTCGTGCAGACGCATGGCAGCAGCAGCTTCGCCTGGATGACGACCTGGACCGGGCACAGCTACTGGTTCGCCCCCGACGGGGGGTCCTTCGTCGCCTACCGGGTGCACGGCGGGGTCGCGCTGAGCACCGGGGACCCGGTGGGCCCGGTCGCGGGGCTCGCCGCCACGCTCGACGGTTTCCTGGCCTACTGCGCAGACCGTGGCTTGACCCCCTGCCTCTACGGCACCGGAGCCGGCGTGCGCGCCCTGACCGCCGGGCGGGGGTGGGGCAGCGTGCAGGTCGCGGAGGAGGCCGTCCTCCCCCTGGGCGCACTCGCTTTCACCGGCAAGCGGTTCCAGGACATTCGGACCGCGACCAACCGGGCCGCCAGGGAGGGCCTGACCGCGACCTGGATCAGCTACGCCGACGCGCCGCCCGAGCTAGCCGTGCAGATCAGGGCGCTGTCCGCCACCTGGCTGGCGGACAAGGCGCTGCCGGAGATGGGGTTCACGCTCGGGGGGATCGAGGAGCTGGCCGACCCCGACGTGCGCTGCCTGGTCGCGCTTGACGGTGGCGGCACGCTGCAGGGCGTCGTCAGCTGGCTGCCCGCGCACCGCGACGGACGGGTCGTCGGCTGGACGCTGGACCTCATGCGCCGGGCCCCCGCGGCGCCCAACGGCGTGGTGGAGATGCTGATCGCCCACGCGGTCCTGCAGTTCCAGGCCGAGGGGGCGAGCTTTGCCAGCCTCTCGGGTGCGCCCCTAGCGCACGCCGCTTCGGGCGGTGACGCGGAGCTGCTCCCGTGGGCGCTGGACGCGGTGGGTCGCCTGATGGAGCCGGTCTACGGGTTCCGCTCCCTGCTGGCCTTCAAGGCCAAGTTCGCACCGCGCCTGGATCCGCTGTTCCTGTGCTATCCGGAGGCCGTGGTGCTGCCCCGCATCGCCGCCGCCATCAGTCACGCCTACCTGCCGGCGCTCACGCCGTTCCAGGGCGCACGTCTGCTGATGCGGGGGCGGCGCCGCGCCGGTCGCTGTGGCGGAGTAGGTCAGAAAACGGGCTCGTGGGCCGCGGTGAGGTTCACCAAGGGACGACACCCTCGTCATTCGTGAATGTGCCGGTCGGGCCGCCGGCAGGCAGGGTCGCAAGCCGGATGGCGATGGCCGCACCCTCCTGAGCCGCCCGCCCTTGAAAGCCTGTGAACTCCGTTGCGACCAGGCCGGGGCACACGGCGTTGATCAGGATGTTGGTGTCGGCGAGCCTCCTGACGTACTGCATCATTACCGCATTCAGGTAGGTCTTCGAGGGAGCGTAGGCCGCCATGATCGGCCCTACGTCGACGTCGGGGTCGGCCTGCCAGGTGATGGAGCCGACGGTGCTGGAGACATTGACGATCCGCGGGGACGGGGCGCGATGCAATAGGGGCAGCACGGCGTTGGTGACCCGCACGACGCCGAACACGTTGGTGTCCAGGACCCGGCGTACCTCGTCGAGGTCGAGTTCGGTCGGGTCCTGCATCCAGCCTGATCCCATCTCACCGGAGATGCCCGCATTGTTGACCAAGGCGTCGAGGTGGCCAACCCGGGCCTCGATCAGCTGGGCGGCCGCCCGGACGCTGACGTCACTGGTCACGTCGAGCGGCACCCCGAAGGCCTCGATGCCCTCCGTCTGGAGCGAGCGAACGGCGGCGTCCCGGCGCCCGTCGTCCCGCGCACCCACCCCCACGAGAAAGCCCTGTACGCCGAGGCCGACGGCGATCTCGTACCCGATGCCCTTGTTCGCGCCGGTCACCAGCGCGACTCTCCGGCTCGTCTGCTGCTCCGTGCTCGCCCGTGTCATGACGACGACGCTAGGTCGGCCAGGTCCGCATGCGCCAAGACCGATTCGGACCGCGTCGATACCCGGCAGGTATCCAGTTCTAGCCTCGGCAGGGTGAGAACTCTGGAGACGCGGGAGCTGGCCTACTTCGTGGCCGTGGCCGAGGAGCTTCACGTCGGTCGCGCCGCTGAGCGCCTGGGAATGACCCAGCCGCCCCTGTCCCGGGCGATCGCGCGGCTCGAGCGGAACCTCGACGTGCGTCTGCTGGAACGCCATCCCCTCGGCGTCCAGCTGACCGCCGCGGGTGATGTGCTGCTGTGCGAGGCCCGGGCGACTCTCGATGCCGCGCAGGCGGCCGCTCGCAGGACCCGGCGCGCCGCGTATGGGCTCGACCACGTGGTGCTGGCGACCAAGACGGGCGGCTCCCACGGGTTGCTGCAGGCATTGCTGGCCGCCTGGGCGGCCGATCTTGACGGGGTCGAGGTCGAGGTGGTGTTCTGCTCAGCCGGCGAGCAGGAGCGGCTACTCCTGGATGGCCGCGCCGATGCTTCGCTGCTGACCACCCCCGTCAGCAGCCTGGTCGGCTTCGACTCCCGGCTGCTGGCGACTGAGGAGCAGGTGGCCGTCGTCCCCGCCGGGCACCCGCTCGCCGCCCGCCCATCCCTGACGATGGCGGAACTCGAAGCGTCGGGCCTGCCCGCGGCCCGATGCCCCTTCGCCGACGGGACCTACCCACCCGGGGTTGGCCCGCAGGTACACGACCACTCGGAGCTCGCACACCTCGTCGCGCTCGGCCGGGCGGTGGCGATCTGCCCGGCCTCCGCCAGGGCCTGGCTGTGGGGCGAGCACGCCGCGGTTCCGCTGATCGACGCTCCCCAGGTCACCACCCACATTGCCTGGATGCCGCACAACCGTTCCCGCGCGGTTTGTGAGCTCGTTCGCACCGCTGTCCTACTGTCCCGACCTTCGGAAGGACCGCTGAGAAGCGCAGCCGCAGCCGTTCCATTACCTCCTGAGAGGAAGGCGCCCGGCGGCGAGACCCGCGCCGACAGTGCCGTGGCATAAGCCTTGCGCGAGCAGAGTGCCCGGTTGTTGCTGCAGCCTCATCGACGCGGAAGAGGGTGCCGCGTCCAGGCCCGCAGGTCCGCGGTGCCCGACCAGAGTGCGTCGTGGGTCAGCAGACCGCGACGGTAAGCGTCCCGTCCGCATGGTCAGAGCGCGTCGGGCAGGCCGAAGGCCGCGACCAGGTGCGGTGCCTCGAAGGCGGCGATCTCGATCAGCCTGCTTTGGCGGATGTCGAGGACCGAGATCACGAAGGGCAGGAAGGCGGTCTCGCCCGAGCGGCGCAGATAACCCACGGCTGCAGGTTGTCCGTTGGCCGAGGTGGGGAGCACTCGCCATGTCCCCAGGGAGTTCATGCCGCCACGGAGCGCGGCGGGCACCTCGTCGTGGCCGTTCCATTCGCCGACCTGCGGCGAGATGGCCAGTCGGACGTCGTGGCGCAGCAGCGCGATCAGGGCTTCCGGGTCGGCATCCTCGTGCGCAGCGATGAATGCCCGCAGTAGTCGGCGCTGGTCGGCATCCACTGCGAGCTCCTGGTCGACCTGGTGTTCCCGAACGGTGGCTGCGCTCTTGACCGCCGGCACGCTGACGTCGATCAGCGCGGCCACCTCGCGGGCGGGCCAGTCGAGCACGTCCCGCAGGATCAGCACCGCCCGCTGTCGCGGCGGTAATGTCTGGATCACTGTCAGGTAGGCCAGTGACAGCGACTCCCGCGTCATCGCGAGCGCCTCGGGGCCGGGCTGGTCGCTGACCAGCTCCTCGAGCATGGCGTCCGGGTAGGGCAGTAGCCATGGCATGGTGGCAACCGACGGGCCGGTGGAGCCGGACGACGGGTCGGGCACCATGCGAGGCCGCTGTCGGCGCAGCGTGTCGAGGCAAGCGTTGGTAGCGATGCGGTAGAGCCACGTGCGGGCGCTGGCGCGGCTCTCGAAGCTGTCCCGTGACCGCCGGGCTCGCAGGAAGACCTCCTGGACGTGGTCCTCGGCGGGCAGGTGTTCCGCGAGCAGACGGCGACCCGCGCCGTCATCTCGGGTCGAAGGACGTACGAGCACGCCCACCGCTGGGTCGGCGACCACCATGACCGTGTTCCGGTCCTCGTGCTGACGCACGCCATCCCGAGCGACCCGCCTCCGGGCACGGTCCGGTACCTCACGGATCCGCGAGAATGCGCCGCACAGGCCCGGGCGGCGGCGGGTGACGACGACGTGATGGTGCACGGAGCCGGGGCGGCGCAGGCACGGCTGCAAGCCGGCGAGCTCGACGAGATGGAGCTGCACGTCGTCCCGGTGCTGCTCGGGCAGGGGCGGCGCCTGTTTGACCACCTCCTGGCGGAGCACGTCGAGCTCGACCCCGTCCGCAGGCTCGAGGGCCCCGACGTGACGCACCTGCGCGACCGCCATCGCAGCGTAGCTGCAGCCGACATTAGGTGGAGCAGTAGCTTGCTCGCGCGGACCCGACGTATCCAGCTACCTGAAGGCGGAGGCCGCGCGACACTGAACGTCTCGGGATCCCTCGGCGCGACCCGACCGAGGTTGCAGGGGGCCCGGATGAGCTGGACGTTCGCAGCGCTCGACGTGGAGACCGCAAACAGCCATCGCGGCAGCGTCTGCTCGTTCGGACTCGCCCTGGTCGCCGACGGCGAGGTCACCAGCACCCATCACCTGCTCACGCAGCCACCGCAGGAGCTCAACTGGTTCGACGCGGTCAACACGAGCCTGCATGGAATCAACGCCGAGACCGTCGCGGACCAGCCGCCCTTCGCGACGCAGCTCGCCCGGATCCTTGCGCTGATCGGCGACCGGCCGGTCATCTCGCACAACGCCGCGTTCGATATCGGCGCGCTGCGGCAAGGGTGCGTCGCCGACCACCTCGATTGGCCCGACCTGACGTACGCGTGCTCGCTCGTCATGGCCCGCAGAGCCGGCCTTCAGCTGCTCAGCTACCGGCTCCCCATGGTCTGCCAGGCCTTGGGCGTCACGACCGGACGTCACCACGACGCCGGTGCCGACGCCGCGGCGGCAGCCGGCATCGTGCTCGCGCTGGGAGCGCGTCAACAGGTGGGCGACCTGGCCGCGTCCCTGATGGTCCGCCTCGGCACCCTCACCGGAGCGTCATGGATGGGCTGCATCGCCAGCATAATCTCGACGCAGCGCCCAGCGGCCGACCTCGACGCCGACCCGCATCATCCGCTGTACGGCAAGCTCGTCGCGTTCACCGGCGGCCTCAGCGTCACGCGTGCAGAGGCCTCGGGGCTTATCGCCGCACTCGGAGCGACCCCGCAGGCTGGGCCGAACAAGCACACAGACTTCCTCGTCATCGGCGACGGGTTCAGCGGCCATGACATCGCCGACTTCCACACCGGCAAGGCCCTTGCGGCGGCGAGAGCGAACGCGAAGAAGGCCCACATTGAGGTCCTCACCGAAGGGGACCTACTGGAGATGCTCGCCGAACCCGTCACCCGCGGTGAACGCGAGCCGCAGCCCGTCTGAGGCGACCTGCCATCCCTTCGCGACCTCACCGGAGTGACGCAAGCGGCCCGGCCGTCACGGAACTCGCCTTCCTGGACAAGGCGAGCCCAGAAGAGCCCCAGCCGCCCCCGCGACAAACGCCTGCGCGCCCTCGACACCAGCGCGGGCTCCCCCCTCGACGCAGCCTGCGGCCTCGTCCAGCGGCAACGGATCGCCCAACCCGACCTCCCCGTCCGGCACCACCAACCTGGCCGCGCACTCACCTTGGTGAGTGCGGGCGAGACCCCCGCTGTGACAAACCATCATGAGAATCTTCCGGGGCGCCCGTCTGGGGCTCACCGCCCAGCGACGCTACGGCCGGCCGTGGACCGACCGCTGTGAGCCCGCGCCCGGGCGAACAACCAGCCCTCAGCGACCCGCGGTCGCACCCCGCCAAGGGCGGACCTTCGGGCCGCGCAGCGGGCCGAACCGCAACCCTTTGCATACCTTGCTCCGCGAGTGGTTACGCCCTGGGTAGGACCCTCCAGGACGACGGCAAGTAGCATCACGGTCGCCGACAAAGGAGCGCACCGTGGACCTACGCAATCTCAACGACGCGACGCGGGCCGCGATGCTCAGCGAGGTCGACCACGACATCGCAGCTGGTCCAGGTTCCACCGGCGTGCTCTATCTGAGCCCACGGCTGAGCCCGCAAGGGATCAGCGACTACCCCGACCTGCTCCGCGACGCGGTCCAGACCGGCGACGACGCAACCCTGACAGCAGCCCTGGCATCCAACGGAAGACTGCTGACCCACGAGACCGCGAAGCACCCCAAGGGTGGACCCGACATCGTCAAGACGGTCCCGGTCACCGCTCCGCAGACGATGGCCGAAGGCGAGTTCAACCGCTACTACGCCCGCGGTGTCTGCATCCGCGCACTCGTTGAGACAGGCCCGGATGCGACCGTGACGATCTACCGAGCCCGCGAATCTACCAGCGCCCGCTCAGCGTCGGTCGCCCTCATCGGCACTACCCCCTACGCGGCCGCCCTGCTCGAAGACCTCCGAACCCACATCGGCATGGACACCGCACTTCACCTCCCCCCAGGACCGAATTCCGGGGTCAGCGTCCACCTCTGAAGCCAGCCCAGCCCAGCCTCGGATCTCAAGTGCCAGATGAGTACGAGCCCCGATGATCTTGGAACAGTTGACCGGGTCCGACTTTCAGTCGAGATCCAGCTTGTCGTTGCCGTAGGAGCGCAGGTTCCACTTTGCCGTCACGGCGTGCAGGTTGGCGGCTGCCACCTTGCTCGAGACGGCGATGGCTGCAGACAGGGCGCGGAGCTGAGCGTCGCGCCCTGTCGATGCGAACGCCGCTTGTCGAAACCGCGGTCCAGGCCTGTTGACGGCTGGAGTCACAGACACGACGGCGAACCCGCCCGTACTGTCGGTCGTCACAACTAGGCTCAGAGCGTGCTTCGTCGACTCGATCTCAAGGGCCAGTGACGGTGCCTCGACACGGGATTCTGGCCCGACGACCTCCCCCTTGGCTGCCGCACCGTTGTCTACGGGCACAACGGAAGCGGTAAGTCCACTCTCTCCGAGCTACTGCTTAGCCTCGCCGAAGGACAAGCCGCCACAAGCGTCGTCTGGGAGCACGACAACAAGCAGAAGACGACCGTCAATGTCGGCGGAGCCAGCCCCTCCCCTTGCATGGCTGTGTTCACTCGCAAGTGGGTGGATGCGAATCTCTCGCCTTCCTAGACGGTAAGAGCGCCTCGGCCATCGTCACGCTGGGGCAAGCCGCCATTGATTCCAAAGAGGAGGAAAAGCGCCTCGAAGGAGAAGTCGAGCGGCTTCGTGGTGAGGCGAAGGAGGCCGGGGGGAGTCGCAAGAAGGCAGGCCAGAAGGTCGACAAGCTCGCTCGCGAGGTGCAGGACCACATCGTCTCCGAACTAAAGGAGTTCGACTACAACCACTTCACGAAGAACCGATACTCCATCCCGAAGGTGTCCGAGGATCTTCGTACGTACGAGGGCGAGTTCCCGGACAGCAACGCGCACGCCGAAGTGCTGAAGCGCCTCGGCGAGGGGGCTCCGGCCACTGTTCCGGACGTCAGCACATCACCTGCCGGCGTGGCAGGAGCTTTGGAGAGGCTTCCGGAGTTGTTGGCCCAGACCCCAACGCGCGTAGCGCTTGAGGTGCTCGAAGGCCATGCTCGTGCTCAATCCTGGGTCGAGCAGGGGCTCGAACTCCATGAGGAATTGGACAACTGTCTCTTTTGCCAGAGCTCCATCAATGCCGAACGTCGTCAACAGCTTGCACGCCATTTTGACGCGAGCTGGCTCCAGATCCGCCATAACGCGATGGCACTGCTTACCGCTGTCACCAGCGAGAAGCAGGCGCTCGGAGCCTGGCTTGGATCGCTGCCCGCCGCTGCGCTCCTTGCTGGAGACCTCCAGCCCACTTATGGGCAAGCAATCGAGCAAGCGACGCAGGGAGTGGCGACACGGATCACCGCCCTCGAGGCGCTCGAAGCTTCACTGACCGCCAAGATTGGTGATCCCAGCTCCACACCCGCCGAGCCCGATTGGTCACAATTGAGCTCGCCACTCTCTATCGCGGTGCTCGCCGAGGCCGTGAAAGAACACAATGATCAGGCCCAGCGTCACGACGAGATGACTACAGAGCGAAAGCAGTCCGTTCTTGATCACCTTGTCGGTTCCCAGAGTCAGACGTTCCGAGGCTTGGAAGAACAGGCGAAGGACTGCCAGGCGGAGAGTGAGGCAAGCGGCAACGCTGCGGAACTGGCCCAGCGTCGGCTTGAGCAGGTGCGGCAGGAGCAATTCACCACGAAGGACATGGCCGACACGCTGACTCGTGACCTCGTGCGTGTCTACGGGAAGAACCACCTCAACATCGCGGTGACGGAGGACGGTAAGTCCTACGCTTGCCGTCGTGGTGACGAAGCCGGTACGGACCTCAGCGAAGGCGAGCGCACCACACTGTCATTGCTCTACTTCCTTCGCAAACTTGAAGACGAACAGGTGCCTGGCGGGGATCCAACCCAGCGTATTGTGGTCATTGACGATCCTTCGAGTTCTCTCGACCGAGAGGCGCTGTTCGCCACCCACCAGTGGCTCATCGACACCCGCAAGGGCTTTGGGCAGTACGTAGTCCTTACCCACGACTTCAGCCTGCTGCGACTCTTCATCAAGTCCCACAACAGCAAGTGGGGCAGCTCCATGAATGCCATCCGCCAAGGGAACACGGACGAGATCCGCTTCCCGAAGGTCAACTTCCTAGAGATGTTCGCGGCGACGGCCGACGGCCAGCGTGGAACACGAATGGGAAAGCCTCCCCGCCTCCTGGTCAACAGCACGTCCGAGTACGCCTACCTGTTCTCGATGGTCATGGCTGGCGTGGCAGACTCTGAGGACCACGAGCGCCTCTTCCTCCTGCCCAACGCTGCCCGCCGGGTCTTGGAAGTCTTCGCCAGCTACAAGGCGCCCCACCGCCCGGACTTCCTGCAGCAACTAGACGTCCTCGTACAGACTGTCGAAGATGAGCCGTTCCGCGATGTCTATGACTTCTGCAACCGATACTCCCATGGCGAAGGGAGTGAGATGGTCGACGTGCTCGATGCACGAGCCGTCCACGGTCAGATCCGGCGCTGCATGGAGTTCTTGCGGTCGGTAGACCATGAACACTTCCAGAACATGTGCAAGGCAGTCGACATCGACCCGGCCTCGCTCCCGTAGATGGGATGGAGCATGGTCGGCTCGCTCAAGGAGCTGTCGGTGACGGCGACACGCTTGCCGGTCCGGCCGGCAAGGGTGCAGATCAGCAACGTCGTGTCACAGGACCACCCGGAACCGCACTTACCAAGGGTGGAGGCACAGGGCGTGCCAGTTCGGGGACGAGATGGCACACAACGCGACGAGGGCGCCGTCGTTCTTCGCGGCGGCGCCAGCGCAACGGCTACTGGCCCAGGCAGTGGCGGACCGCGACGGGAACCTGACCGAGGCGTCAATGACGCTGCGGGTCGACCGGAGCACCCTGCACCGGGTGCTGAACCGGGCGAGGCTGCGCTCGGATGCCGCCGACCGCATCGCCTTGGTGCTGGGCCGACACCCGAGCGAGCTGTAGCCGGAGTGGTTCGCCGACGAGCAGGTGAGCCGATGACGGCGCCGCGGCCAAGCGCGGCCCGGTGCTGACGGTGCAGGAGGCGGCGGCCTACCTGCGGATCAGCCGGGGGCTGGCGTTCGCGGCGGTGCGGGACGGGAGCCTGCCGAGCGTGCGGATCGGACGGCCAATCCTCATCCCCCGCCGGCAGCTGGAGGCGCTGCTCGACGGCGCTGCTCCGACCGAGCCGTAGTCCTCAGCGCGCGTTCGCAGCGCGTCGATCTCAGCGCACGACGCGGAGCCGGGGCGGTGGCGCCGGTGCGACATCCGGTGGCCGCCGCGCCGCGGTGACCGCGGCGTCGAAGGGTGGCACGCAGCCCCTCGAGGTGGCCGGGGACGAGGTGGCCGTCGAGGTCGACGGTGTGGGCGATCTGGCTGTGGGCCAGGACGAACTTCAGCTCGGCGAGCTCGGCGCCGGAGCGCGCGCAACAGGCTGGCGGCGGTGTGGCGCAGATGGTGGAAGGTCAGGTCCTCGCGGCCGGCGGCGGTCCGCGTCGGGCGCCAGGCGTCGCGGTAGAAGTTGCTCTTGCTCATCCACGTACCGAATGCCGGCGCGGCTCTTGGGCTCCTCGCGTTGCAGGCGCGGGGTGCGGGCGTTGACCTCGGTGAGGGTGGCACGGACGTTGATGCGCCGGCCGGGCAGGTCGACGTCCTCGACGGTCAGGGCGAGCAGCTCGCCCAGGCGCAGCCCGGTGAACAGGGCGGTCGCGATCGCGCACTGCTAGGCCGCCGGGGCGGCGTCGATCATCGCGAACGAATCGGTCAGGGTGAGGACCGCCGGCTGGCGGGAGTAGCTGCGCGGCAACTTGACCCCGAGCAGCGGCAGCTCGCCGAGGTGCCCGTCGATCTGCGCGCGCCTTCTGGCAGCTGCGCAGGACGGCGACGTGCTGGCGGACGCTGCTGGCCGACAGCGGTCCGGCGTTCTGCTCGTGCACCCAGGCACGGACCTGGTGCGGGTGGATCTTGGCGACCGGGTAGCCGGAGAAGACCGGCATCAGCTCGCGGCGCAGGATCCCGCGGTAGTGCTCGCGGGTCTGCTCCTTCATCGGCCAGGTCTTGATCCACGCGCTGGCGTGGGTGCCGAACGTCATCGTCGAGGCGGGCCGGTAGGTGCCCAGCGCCAGTTGGTCGTCGATGCGACGCTTGAACGCCGCGGCCTCTCCGAGGGTGTCGCCGGCCTTGCGGGAGAACTGCCGTCCGGAGGCGTCGCGCCCAGGTGTAGGTGAAGACCGAGCCACGAGCGCATCGCGAAGCCGTGCCCGGCGGCATTGCCCGCCGCGGGCTCATCGCGCACCTGCCGGGCTGGGGTCCATGACGAGAAGGATGACCACGGACTGTGGCAAGTTCCGCGGCGTTTCGCGTCGGAACGACCAAGGTATTTCTGCGGTGACCGTCGGGTTCACTGTCAAGTGTGGGCAATTTGTGAGCATGATCTTGGTCCGGGGGTCCGTATCCCTCGGTCAGACCCAGAAATATGCCCTCTGATCTGCGGTTTTGCAGTGGGGCGGGTGGGGCTCGAACTCACGACCGACGGATTATAAGCTGCACGAGTGGCGTGCCGGCGCGGGCCGGTGGCGCCGGTTCGTGCCGTCTGGTCCGTCGTGATGGGCCTCGCGGGTCCGGCAGGTGCCGTCCCGTCCGCATGGTTGAGCTGGTGCGGCGCGAGGGCAGGCGGGAGTCTCCGACGTGGTGGTGGGGTCCCCGGGACCCCGGGATGGTGGGCGGTCAGGGACTGTGAGGCGACACGGGTCAGGTGGGGTTCGACGTCACGGCTGGCAAGAGTTATGCCTGCAACCCTCCATCTTCGCTGCGGCGGAGGTGAGCCACCGGCCCTTGCCAGCGAGACTCGGCCGACCTGGTCTACCGGCTGGTCACCTGTGTTGGCCACGGCACGGCCGGCCGCTGCACGCCGGGCTGCGGCAAGGTCATCCGGAGGTCGCACGCACCTCGCCCTGCGGGGTGACCACCGAGCCCGCAGGTCCATCCCGCGGTCCGATGCCTGGGGGATCCCCTCTTCCTAGCGTCGGAGGAGCCGGCGCGAGGCCGGCACAGGCAGAGGAGACAGCATGATTGAGCTGCGCAAGCTGACCAAGCGGTACGGCGAGAAGGTCGCCGTGGACGGGCTCACCTTCGACGTACGGCCCGGGATCGTCACGGGCTTCCTGGGCCCGAACGGCGCCGGGAAGTCCACCACCATGCGCATGGTCCTGGGGCTGGACGCGCCGAGCTCGGGGTCGGTGACGGTCGACGGCCGCCGCTACGCCGAGCACCCGGCGCCGCTGCACGAGGTCGGGGCGCTGCTGGAGGCCCGCAGGGTGCACCCCAGCCGCACGGCCGCCGGGCACCTGCTGGCGATGGCCGCGACCTGCGGCATCGGTCGGCGCCGCGTGGACGAGGTGCTGGACCAGGTCGGGCTGGCCGAGGTCGCCGACAAGCGGGTCGGCGGCTTCTCCCTCGGCATGGGCCAGCGCCTCGGCATCGCCGCGGCCCTGCTCGGTGACCCGGGCACGGTGATGCTCGACGAGCCGGTCAACGGCCTGGACCCCGAGGGCGTGCTCTGGGTCCGCACCCTGCTGCGCGGGCTGGCGGAGGAGGGGCGGACCGTGTTCGTCAGCAGCCACCTGATGAGCGAGATGGCGCTGACCGCCGAGCACCTGGTGGTCGTCGGCCGCGGCCGACTCATCCGCGACCAGTCCACCGCCGACTTCATCGCGAGCGCCTCCACCGGGCGCGTGCACGTGCGCTCCCCGCAGGCCGACGAGCTGCGCGCCCGGCTGCTCGCCGCCGGCGCCCAGGTGTCGAGCTCGGCCGTGGGCGAGCTCGACGTCGAGGGCCTCACCAGCGACGAGATCGGCGGTACGGCGGCCGCCGGCGGGCTTGCGCTCGCCGAGCTGACTCCGGTGCAGGCCTCGCTCGAGGAAGCGTTGATGGAGCTCACGGCCGACGCGGTCGAGTACCGCCCGGGCGCCGAGTCCCGGGCCCGCGAGTACGGCCCGACCCCACCCGGGTCTGGGCCCGGGAGCAGGGCCGGGATGCGGCGCCGCACCGCGCCCGCCCGCACCACTGCCAGCACCGAGCCGAGGACCGCCGTGGGCGCGACTTCCGAGGAGAGGGTCGCCGCATGAGCACCGCTGTGGTCGAGCCGGTCGAGGTCGAGCCGGACGCGATCCGCACCTGGGACGCCGAGAGCGCCGGGACCGGCGGTGCCGCTGGGCGTGTGACGCTGCCCCGGGCCGCACGCTCGGAGTGGGTGAAGCTGCGCACCTTGCGGTCCACCTGGCTGATCCTGCTGGCGGCAGCCGTGTCGATGATCGCCATCGGCGCCGTCATCGCTACAACACGGGCAAGAACTTCGTGGGTCTCGCGGCGGAGGACAGCGCTCCCTCCGGGGGGCTGCAGGGCGCCAAGCTGGCCATGCTGCTGGTCGGTGTCCTCGGCGCGCTCCTGGTCACCGGGGAGTACGGCACCGGGATGATCCGCTCGACGATGGCCGCGGTTCCCCGCCGGGTGCCGGTGCTCCTGGCGAAGTCGGGGGTCCTGACGGTGGTCACGCTGGTCACCATGGTCGCGGCGTCGTTGGCGACCTACGCCGCCGCGCAGGCGTTCCTCTCCAGCTACGGGCACGGGACGTCGCTGACGGCACCGGGGGTGCTGCGGGTCGTGCTCGGCACCGGGCTCTACCTGACGCTCGTGGCCCTGCTGGGGTCCGCGATCGGCTGGCTGGTGCGCAGCACCGCCGGCGCGATCTCGACCTACGCGGGGCTGCTGCTGGTGCTGCCGCTGATCGTCGGGCTGCTCCCGGGCTCGATCAGCACGTCGTTCGGTCGCTACCTGCCGAGCAGCGCCGGGGACGCGTTCACCTCCAGCGTCCATAAGCCTGACACCCTTGGCCCATGGAGCGGCCTGGCAGTGCTGGTGGCGTGGGTGCTGGTCGCGCTCGTCGCCGCCGCGGTGTCGCTGCGCCGGAGGGACGCCTGAACGGCACCGCGGCACTGCGGCGCACGTCCGCCGGCCGGCCCGCCACCCTCGGCGAGCCGGCCGGCGTCGCCGTACCCGCTCTCGACGGGGTGGGCGAAGCGCCCGCCGCGGTGCTCGTCCGGGGCGGCCGGTTCGGCCGGTGCCTGCGCGCGGCCTGGCGCGGGCAGCTGCTCGACCGGCTAGTGGTGACAGGGGTGCTGGCCTGGGGGCTGATCGAGTCCACCGTCGGCGACGCGCCCGGGCGCGCCGGCTCGTGGGGCTACCTGTTCGACGTGCTGTTCGCGCTGCCGCTGCTGGCTCGGCGCCGCGCGCCGCTGCCGGTGCTGCTGGCCATCTCGGCGGTGGCGCTGGCGGAGTGGGTGGCCGACGCACCGGTCGCGGCGAACGTCGCGCTGTTCGTAGCGCTCTACTCGGTGGGCGCGCACGACGGCTCGCGGCGCAGCGTCGCCACGGCGGCGGGAGTGGCCGAGATCGGTGTCGTGCTCGCCGCGGTGCGCTGGGCACCGGCCGGCTCCACGCTCATAGCGCTGCTGCTGCTCACCGGCAGCGTGGTTGCGCCCCTCGTGCTGGGGGTCTACGTGCGGACCCGCCGCGCCTACCTCGCCGCGCTGCTGGACCGGGCCCGCACCGCCGAGCGCAGCCGCGACCAGCGGGCGCTGCTCGCCGCGGCAGAGGAGCGCGCCCGCATCGCCCGAGAGATGCACGACATCGTCGCGCACAGCATCGCGATCATGGTCGCGCTCAGTGACGGCGCGGCCGCCACCGCGCTGCGCGACGGCCTGCAGGCTCGCGAGGCGAGCCAGCAGGCGTCGGCCACCGGACGGCAGGCGCTCGCCGAGATGCACCGGCTGCTCGGGGTGCTCCGCGACGACGCGCAGGTTGAGCTCGCCCCGCAGCCGGGGCTCGCCCAGCTCGACGACCTGCTGGCGACAGTGCGCCGCGCCGGGCTGCCGGTCGAGCTCGTCGAGGTCGGCAGCCCGTCGGGGCTGCCGCCTAGCGCGCAGCTCGCGGTCTACCGCATTGTGCAGGAGAGCCTGACCAACGTCGTCAAGCACGGTCGGCACGTCTCGCACATCACCGTGACGCTGCGCTACGGCGGTGCCGGGGTCGACGTGCTCGTCGAGGACGACGGCGTCGCTGCTCCTGGCGCCAAGCGCCCTGAGCGAGCGGCCGGCCACGGGCTCGTGGGCATGCGCGAGCGGGCGGCGAGCTTCGCCGGCACGTTGCAGGCGGGGGTGCGCCCGGGCGGCGGGTGGCGGGTCGCCGGGCACCTGCCGCTCGACGAGGCACCGGGCCCGCGCGCGGAGGCGCCGCCCGCACCGGCACCCGTCGCCGTGTCGTCGTGACGATCCGCGTGGTGCTCGTCGACGACCAGCCACTGCTGCGCCAGGGCTACCGGATGGTGCTGTCCGCGCAGGACGACCTGGAGGTCGTCGGGGAGGCGGGCGACGGGGCTGCCGCGGTCCGCGCGGTGAACGCGCTGCGCCCCGACGTGGTCCTCATGGACGTGCGCATGCCGGGGATGGACGGCATCGAGGCGACCCGGCAGATCGTGCACGACACCCCTGAGGTGCGGGTCATCATCCTGACCACGTTCGACGTCGACCAGTACGCGTTCTCGGCGCGGCGCGCGGGGGCCAGCGGCTTCCTGCTCAAGAACGTGCCGCCCGAGGACCTGCTGACCGGCATCCGGGCCGTCGCGACGGGTGACGCGGTGGTTGCCCCGAGCATGACCCGCCGGCTGCTCGACGCGCTCGCATCGCACCTGCCGCAGGAGCCGGGTGCCGGCCCGCGGCCCGACCAGGTGCTCGAGGTGCTCACCGAGCGGGAGCGGCAGGTCTTCGCCCTGATCGCGAGCGGGCGGTCCAACCGGGAGATCGCCGGCGACCTCGTGCTGTCCGAGGCTACGGTCAAGACCCACGTCGGTCGCATCCTCACCAAGCTCGACCTGCGCGACCGCGTGCAGGCGGTGATCCTCGCCTACGAGGTAGGCGTGGCCCAGGCCTGAGCAGCGAGGCGGGCGAAGGAGCGCACGAGCGGGTCCGTGGTCGAGGTGTGCCAGGCAACGACGAGGCGGCTGGGTGGCATGTCGGTGAGCGGCACGGCGGTGAGCCCCTCGGGCAGCGCGTGCGGGAGGGGAGACACCCCCACAGAGTCGTTCCACAGGACGGCCTGCAGGCACTCCTGGGCTGTGCGCACCACCGGGCCGTCACGGCGCTGCCCGTCGGGTCCCGGTGGGCACCAGTAGCCGCGCCACAGCGGGTCGCTCCCCTCGGGCAGCTGGAACCACCGGCGGCCGTTGAGGTCGCCCAGGCGCAAGGAGTCCCGGCCGGCGAGCGGGTCGTCGGTGCGCAGGACCACACCGACGGGGTCCGAGCGCAGCTGGCGGGCGCTGATCCCGGTCTCGTCGAAGGGTGCCCGGGTCAATGCGACGTCGACGAGGCCGGCCCGAAGGCCGGTGGTCGGGTCGGTGAAGTCGGCCTCACGGATGCGGACCCGGACACCGGGATGGCGGCGTCGGAAGGCGGCGGCGAGTTCCTTACCGGCCTGCTCCGCGCTGTCGGCCAGGGTGCCGACCGTGAGGGTCCGCGCGCCGGCCGTGGCCGTGACCCGTGCGCGGGCGGAGTCGGCCTGCTCGAGCAGGCAGCGGGCCTCGTCGTAGAGCGCGGCCCCCGCAGCGGTGAGCGTGACTCCGCGGGAGGACCGGTGGAGCAGGACGGCGCCGAGGTCGACCTCCAGCAGGCGCACGGCCCGGCTCAGGGGCGGCTGCGTCATATGCAGCCGAGCGGCGGCGCGGCCCACGTGACGTTCCTCGGCGACGGCCACGAAGTAGCGCAGCAGGCGCAGGTCCACCCTGGAGACGATACCCAGCAGGTATCGCCGGTGCGCGATCGGTGTTGGACGCCGCCGGGGCCCCGCGGTCACCTGGAGGCAGGGTCCGATCGTCTCGTCGCTGTCGCGGCCGGCAGGCGGGCCCACGTCCCCAGGAGGGGTGCCATGTCTGATCGCGCGCTGGAGTTCACGGGGCCCGACCCCGTCGTCCGTTTCGAGTGGGTGCTGGAGCTCGCGGGCGACCTGGTCGTCGTCCCGAACCGGAGCGTGCAGCTCGTCCCCAACATCGGTGTGATCGGGGGCAGCGAGTCGGTGCTGGTCGTCGAGACCGGCCTGGGCCCGCGCAACGCCGACGCGGTGCTGCGGTTCGCGGCGGAGTACGCCCACGGCCGTCGGCTCTACCTCACGACGACCCACTTCCACCCCGAGCACGCATTCGGTGCGCAGTCGTTCGCCGGCGAGGCCACGTTCCTGGTGAACCGCGCGCAGGCCGACGACCTGGCCGCCAAGGGAGAGGCCTACCTGCAGATGTTCCGGGGGCTCGGCGCACCGGTCGCCCACCAGCTCGAGGGCGTCGAGCTCGTGACGCCCGATCTCGTGTACGACGACGCCTACGACCTCGACCTCGGTGGCCGCGTCGTGCAGCTGCGCGCGACCGGCCGGGCCCACAGCAGGGGCGACCAGGTCGTCACCGTCCCCGACGCCGGGGTGCTGTTCACCGGCGACCTCGCCGAGACCGGCCAGTTCGCGATCTTCCCGTGGTTCCCCCCGTACGACACGGACGTGTCCGGCCTCCGGTGGATCGCGGTGATGCGGCAGCTGGCAGCGACCCGCCCCCGGGTCGTCGTACCCGGTCACGGCGACACCGGCGGTCCGCAGGTGCTCGACGGCGTCCGGGACTACCTGGAGCTGCTGCGCGACGAGACCTGGCGGCGCCGCGACTCGTCGGTGAGCGAGGAGACGATCGTCGAGGAGGTCACGGCGCTGATGGTCGAGCGGCACCCCGACTGGGCCGGCCGGGAGTGGATCGCGACGGGCGTCGGGTGCCTGTGCAGTGAGCACCCGTCCGTCGAGCGCGCCGAGGGCGCCGAGGGCGCCGAGGCGACCGCATGACGGCGGCCGGCACCTCCGGCGCGCCCGCGCCCGCCTCGCACCGGCGGGAGCGGGGCATCGCGGCCTACGCGACGATCTTCGGGGTGACCAAGCAGGAGCTGCCCGCGGCGTTCGCGGCGCGGGCCGGACCGGTGTTCGCCGAGGAGGCCCTGCAAGCCGCCGGTGGGGCGGCCTGGGCGAACCCCGCCCTGACCGGGCGCGACCGCAGCATCGCGATCATCGCTGCCCTTACCGCGCAGGGTGCGACCCGACGCCTGCGCGCCCACGTCGATCTGGCCGTGCGGCACGGCCTCGACGAGGACGCGCTTACTGCCCTGATGACGCTCCTTGCCGTCTATGTCGGCTACGCCCACGCCTCCCTGGCCATGGACAGCGTGCGGACCACCGTTGCGTCGTCGCAGCTGGACAAGCCCTGACGCCAGCACCGGGAGCCTGGGCTGACCCGGCCGCTGGCGCGGGTGGTCGAGCTACTCGGCTGCACCGCAGGTGTCGTCGCCACGCGTGGAAGCCGCGGCGACGGGAGCAGATCGTGGTTGCCGAGGACCCGCGGTTGGCCCATCTCGCGGCGCAGGTCACCGGGGTGCGGGTGGGCTGACCAGGCTGGTGGCGGTGCGGCGCAGCACATCGCCGTCCCGGGCTGCGCGGGCGAGCAGCATGGCTCCCTCCAGGGCCGCCAGCACCAGCTCCGCCCGCGCCCGGGCGGCCGTCTCGTCATAGCCCACCGTCACCGCGTGCGCGGCGATGAGCCCCTGCCAGTCGGCGTAGGTCTGCGCGCACACCTCGCGCACCGCCTCCGACTGCGAAGAGAGCTCGAGCGCCGCTGTGCTGACGGGACAGCCGAGCCGGAACCCGCTGCGCTCCAAGGACACAGCCAGCGCCTCGGCGAACGCGCGCACCGCCGTGGCCTCGTCCGGCCGGGTGGCCATCAGGGCCCGGACGTCGGCCGTGACGCGGTCGGCCTCGAACCGGAGCGCCTCGACCACGAGCTGCTCCTTACCGCCGGGGAAGTGGTGGTAGAGCGAACCGCGGGGGGCGCCGGCCGCCGCCAGCACAGCCAGGACGCCGGTGCCGGTCACGCCCTGCTCGCGGAACAGGCGCGCGGCCTGCGCCACGATGCGCCCGCGCGTCCCACCGGGCCCGCTCATCGCAGCCGCACCGGCATCACCCCCGGAAGGGTACTTGTGCTCGCTAGACCGATCTGCATAATAGCGGCATGACGCCGAAGCTGGGCAGGATCGGGATCTGGACCGGGGCGCTCGACGCGCTCGACCTACCGGCCGCGCGGGACGCGGTCGCTGAGCTCGAGGCGCAGGGCTGGGGCTCGCTGTGGTTCGGCGAGGCCTACGGCCGGGAGGCCTTGAGCGCCACGCAGCTCTACCTGTCGGCGAGCGAGCGGATGGTCGTCGGCACCGGCATCGCCAGCATCTACGCCCGCGACGCCATGGCGGCTGCGGGCGCCGGGCGGCTGCTGCACGCGGCGTACCCGGACCGCTTCGTCCTCGGTTTCGGGGTCAGCCACGCGCCGCTGGTGGAGCGGATGCGCGGCCACTCCTACGGCAAGCCGGTCGCCGCGATGGGCGACTACCTGACCGCGCTGGCCGCCGCTCCCCACCTCGCCGCCGGCGCGGACGCGCTGCCCCCGGTGGTCGTCGCGGCGCTCGGCCCGCGCATGCTGGAGGTCTCGCGTGACCAGGCCCAGGGCGCGCATCCCTACCTCGTGACGCCGGAGCACACGGCCCGCGCGCGGGCAACCCTCGGGCCCGACCGATTGCTCGTCGTCGAGCAGTCGGTGGTCGTCGAGGACGACGAGGACACGTGGCGGGCGAGGGCGCACTGGCACCTGGAGATCTACACCGGGCTGCCCAACTACCGGGCGTCGTGGTCCCGGCTCGGCTACGGCGACGACGACGCGGTGCGTGGCGGCAGCGAGCGGCTCAAGAGCGCGCTGGTCACGCGTGGGCTCGAGGCGACCGCTGCGCGCGTGCAGGAGCACCTCGACGCGGGGGCCACCACGGTGGTGCTGCAGGTCCTCGGCACGGACGTCGGCGACGTGCCCAGCGAGGGCTGGCGCCGCGCCGCCGAGGCCCTGCTGTGACGGCGGCCGTGCCGGTGCCCGCGTGGCCGGCGTACGACGCGTGGTTGGCCGGCGGCGAGCGGATCGCGCTGCCCCGGCTGGGCCGCACGGTCTTCGCCCGGGTGGACGGGCCGGCCGGGGCGCCGCCGGTGACGCTGCTGCACGGCTTCCCGACGAGCAGCCACGATTGGGCCCTGGTCGTGCCCGCGCTCGCCGCCACGCACCGCGTGCTCACGCTGGACCTGCTCGGCTTCGGCGACTCCGACAAGCCGCCCGGCCACCGATACTCCCTGTTCGAGCAGACCGACCTCGTCGAGGAGGTCCGGGAGGTGCTCGGGGTGCAGGGCGGGTCGCTGGTCGCCCACGACTACGGCGTGACGGTGGCCCAGGAGCTGCTCGCGAGGGGGGCGCGCCTGGACCGGGTGGCCTTTCTCAACGGCGGGCTCTATCCCGAGCTGCACCGCCCCACCGACGTCCAGCAGGCCCTGCTCGGCCCCGGCGGCGCGGAGCTCGCGGCGGCGCTGACCCCCGAGCTGCTGGCAACCGGCCTGCGCACGGTGCTCGCCCGGCCGGTGCCCGACGCGGTGCTCATCGACCTGGCCGCCGCAGCTGCCCGGCGTGACGGGCTGCGCCAGGCCCACCTGCTCATGGGCTACGTCGCCGAGCGCCGCGAGCACGGACAACGCTGGGTCGCGGCGCTCGAGGCGAGTGCCCTGCCCCTTGCCTTCCTCTGGGGCCAGCGCGACCCGGTGAGCGGCGCCCATATGCTGGAGCGGGTCCGCGAGCGGCTGCCACACGCGGAGAGCCTCGCGCTGGACGACGTCGGGCACTACCCGCAGATCGAGGCACCCGAGGTGGTCGTGCCGGCGCTCGCGCGGTTCCTCAGCGGCAGTCCCCTCGTGCAGGTCTGACGATCGCCCATTGTGCCGCAGCCGTCACGGACTCTGCGGTGGCTCGATTCACCCGCGACGCCTTCCCGCGCGGCTAGGATGCCCGTCCTCGGGGGCGTTCAGGAGGTGAGGTTCACATGGCTGCTCGGACCAGACAGCGCATGGTCGAGGCGGCGGCAGGACTGCTGCAGAGTGGCGGCTTAGCCGCGACCTCGTTCACTCAGGTCGTGTCGGTCAGTGGCGCGGCTCGTGGCGCGATCTACCACCATTTCCCTGGTGGCAAGGCGGAGCTGGCCCACGAGGCCGTCGCATGGACCGGTCGGCGCGTTCGGGACGAGTTCGCGACGATCGACGCCCACGCCCCCGATGCCGTGGTGGCCGAGTTTCTGGCCAAGATCCGCCCGGTCGTGGCACGCGCATCTGCTGGCATCAGCTGCGCCGTCGCGGTGGTCACGGTGGAGTCGGGGCAGCTCGACCCGGCTCTGACCGAGGCTGTCGCCCTGGCGCTCGAGTCTTGGGTGGGCGAGCTGGAGCAGCGGCTGCAGCAGGCGGGCGCCACAGCGTCGCGTGCTCGCATCGTTGCCGTGCTACTGATCACGTTCCTGGAAGGCACACAAGTGCTCTGCCGTGCTGCCGGGTCCATGGTCCCCTTCGACGACGGAGCTGTCGGGTTGGTGGCTGCCGCCCGTGCGCTGTTCGAGTCCACCTGCCCCCTTGACTAGGACGAGCGTTCTAGCTACCGTTCGGAGCGAACTAGGTCGCTCGTCCTAGTCTGCGCCGAGAGGAGCCTGCGGTGACCGTCACGTCAGTCTTTGACTTCCGCTCCCAACCGAGAGCACCGAGGAGGGCCTGGCAGTCGCGCGCTCCATCGGTGCGGACATGCCGGCCACCGAGGGCTACCTCGGGCACGACGTCATCCAGGACTTCGACGACGCCGGCCATGTGCTGGTTGTCACCCGTTGGAGCCAGCGGGCCGAGGCCGAGGCGGTCCTGAGCACCTACCTCCTGGACCCCAAGGTCGAGCAGGCCAGCACGCTGATCGGATCCCCGCCCGCAGGGTTTCTCGGCGCCATCGACTGAGCGCGAATCTTTGCGGGGGAGGTCCCACCCCCGTCCCACGTTCCAGGCTGGAGAACGCGATGACGGCCCGCGCCGCACGAGGCACCGGACGCCCCGACGGCAAGATGTCCCGCAGCGACGATGCCGTGAAGCGCTCCCGGTTCGGCGTAGGCACCTCGGCCCGTCAGCAGGTCCAGGCGAAGGCCAACGCCAAGCGCCGCCTTCGAGACCGGCCTGCCACGCAGGAGTGACGGGGGCGAGCGCGCGGTTGCGACGGGCCCGGCCGACTGCGACTCGCCGACGACCTCAGGCGTGCGCCACCTCCTCGCGGTGTCCCCGCCCTTCGAGCCCTCCCTACGGCTCTCCCGCTGCCAGCGTCGACAAGCAGGCGTCGGACTTCGGCGAGGTCGGTGGTCGTCGATCGCGCCGATCTCGTGGGTGCGTTGCCCACGCAGCGCGCGCAGCTGGACCACCGCCCACGTGCGGTAGGGGCGCCAAGCCTCGGAGACCTCCGTCAGCGTTCGGTCCGGGCCGTAACGCTCGACGATCTCGGCGTCCAGGCGCCGCTCCCTGTGTGGCAGGGGTATCAGGAGCGTTGGCGCCGCGCAGGACCACCAGCTCCGCCGCGAACGGCCCGAGCCCCAGGACGTCCTGGACCGATCGCATAGCGCGCCCAGGGTCGACGGCCCGCAGTGCAGCGTGCAGGTACTCCGTCTTGCGGCCCGGCAGATCGAAGTCCAGGGCGCGAAGCGCTCGCTGGGCTGGGAAAGCCCAGTGATCGCCATGGCGATGGATCAGGTCACTGCGGAGTTGGGTGGCCTGCACGATGCGGATGCGTTGGGAGAGCACGGACCAGGCTGCGCCTCGCACGGGGAGTGGAACCCGCACGGACGCAACCCGGGCAGCCGCTCTTGGGCGTAGGCGATGACCGGGTCGCGATCGGCGACGGCGGCCAACCACGAGCGTCCACGTCCAGGGACAGAACCGTCGTACCTGACGAGCCGCGGCCTCGAGGTAACCGTCACCGACAACGCTGATGGTCGCGAGCCCGTCGCGTTGCGTGACCTCCACCGCCGCCGACGAGCGCCGCGTGAGGTGACATGGGCGCCGTCGCAACCTTGTACTTGGCGGTGAACACCCGACGGCGCGGCCGCCCCGCCCGCGGACCAGCCCCCGCACCATCCTCGGGCACCGGTCCGGAGTCCCGCAGGCCGCTCAACGTTAACGTCATGATCAACTACTTGATCTCACCCTGTGCAGAGAGAGAAAAACCTACCCGAGGTGTCTCAGCACATCCTGACGCACAGGGGACGGGAGTTCGCCTTCTGTGCGCGCCGCACCATCGGTGATCCCCGCGCCGGGGGCACGCGGTCACGAGCGACAGAGCTGCACATCCACGTGGTCACGCGGCCCTACTCGAGAGGCAACTGGCCGGTGTCCTCGGTGGGGAAGGGGTGGTAGTCAACCTCGCCGCGGGCGATGCGCTGGTTGAGCTCGTAGAGGCGGCGCACGAGCTCCGCGTCGTTCTGCGCGACCGACACCGGCCACCCGTACGCCGCTACCACCGCCCGGTCGAGGGCGACGTGCGCGTCCCGGACGTCGGTGTAGGCGCCGTCGTCGACACGGTTGTACAAGGTTGTCAGGCCCATCTGTTCCTCGACGCAGTGATGTTGACGGGTCTGAAGGGCCAACGAGGCAGCTTCGCCGATGCGTTGCCGATCATCATCGGAGAGCGACGGCCAGGGCAGCGTTTCGAAGACCGAGGTTGAGGTGTAGCGCGAGTCGCTCTTCAAGGTGCTGCCCTGCTGTCGCGCCCACGCTCCATGTAGACGGCTCATCAGCAGTCCCAAGGAACCATTGTCATCAATGGCAAAGACATACGTCTCTTGGTTGGACGTAACTGTTCAGGTGCTTGTCGGCGTGGCGTCTTGATCTTGGCGGTGGGGTTGGCAGGGTGCGGGTGTCGGTTGCCGCGTCTTCCCCCGCAGGCAGGTGTTCGTGTCCGAGGTGTTTGTGT